>Ga0073902_10000153_pt1 | contig 49567 bp, 38 predicted proteins | sample KloWWTmeKNB19Kit_FD_66667 | JGI IMG/M metagenome (GOLD analysis project Ga0073902, IMG submission 66667) | Active sludge microbial communities from Klosterneuburg, Austria, studying microevolution and ecology of nitrifiers - Klosterneuburg... | ecosystem: Engineered > WWTP > Aerobic digester >...
GTTGGTAAAAACAATTTTCATTTCTATGGAGATAAAACATTTAATGCCTCTTTAGGTTCTGCTCAAACCTTTTTTGATGACGGAGGTTTTTCTTTTTTACAAAACACCACTAACCTGAACTTCAGTCGTGAATTTGCCAAAAATTTCAATCTTGGTTTGGGTGCCGAATTCCGGTATGAAAATTACCAGATATATGCAGGTGAAGCAGCTTCATATACTAATTATGACCTCTCCGGAAATAAAGCAACAGGTGCACAGGGCTTCCCCGGTTATCAACCTAATGATGAAGTGAATGCACAGCGTAAAGTGTTTGGCGCTTATGCTGATGCTGAATTTGATATCATTCCGGCCTGGCTGGTTAACCTGGCTGTTCGTTTAGAGAACTACAGCGATTTTGGTTTTACACATAACTACAAATTTGCCACCCGGGTTAAAGCTTCTAAAACTGTTAACCTGAGAGGTTCCTTCAGCACCGGCTTCAGAGCACCATCATTACAACAGATAAATTTCAGCTCTACTTTCACTACCGTACAGGCAGGAAATATTGCAGAAGTAAAGATTGCACCAAATTACAGTTCGCTGGCAAAAGCTGCAGGTATACCTGACCTGACGCAGGAGAAAAGTCTCAGCGCCAGTGTTGGTTTTACCTGGAAAGCAACGCCAACCCTGAATGTAACTTTAGATGGATATATGACAAAGATCAAAGACCGTGTAGTGATAAGCGGACAATTTGATGGCAGTGATCCCAGTCTTGATCCGGGACTGGCCTCACAGATGGCTGCACTAAATGTTAGCTATGCACAATTCTTTGCCAATGCTGTCAATACAACCAATATGGGTGTTGATGTAGTGATAGATTACAATAAAAAAGTAGGAGACAACCGCTTCCGTGCCTTGTTTGCAGGTAATATTCAGAATATGGAAATTGATAAGATCAATGTGCCTGATAAACTCAGTGGGTCTGCATTTTTACAGCAAACATTCCTGAGTGACAGGGAACAGAAATTCATTTTGGCTTCTGCACCAAATATGAAAGGAGCATTAAGTTTTGAATACGGCAGAAAGAAACTGACACTGGGTACAAGGTTAACCTATTTTGGAAAAGTTACATTGCTAGGTTATGGCCAGGACGGGTTAGGTATTTCTCCAACAGTACCACTTGACAATGGCAGTGGTGATGTACCAGACCAGTTTGACTATTCAGGAAAACTGGTGACAGATATTTATGCCAGCCACCCGATATTTAAAAAATTGGTATTGCATGCAGGTGTTGACAACCTGCTGAATGCACACCCTGATTTTGGTGTGGTAAAAGGAGCAAAAGACTGGGCCTATAATACAGAAACAGGTGGTGCATGGGATGCTGTGCAAATGGGAACAGCCGGACGTCGTTTGTTTGTCCGTATCGCCTTTAGTTTTTAGAACGATTGCACGCTATATTCAAGCCGCCCCTTTATTGGGGCGGCTTTTTTTTAATGGAGCAGGAGTATTGCTTTTTGAAAAACATCCGGCAGGAAATCTTTCTCCAATTGAGAAAAGCAGACAGGTGCAGCCGGTTCATTATTAAATTCATTTAAAATCAATCTCCACCAGCCCACATTTTTCCATTGGCCCAATTTATAGCCCACTTTCTCATAGGTGGCAAAATAATTGAACCCGCAACTTTCATGAAAGGCCACACTGTTCATATTTGGTAGATTGATAACAGCATACACATTCCGGAATCCCTGTTTTTTCAATATTTCAAATAGTGCAGCATACAAGGCCCGGCCCACTCCCCGTCGATGAAAATCATCATGTATATAAACAGAGCACTCCACTGACCATTGATATGCTGCTCTCTCCCGATAGCGGGATGCATAGGCATAACCAGCAATCGATCCGTTTATTTCACATACCAGCCAGGGCCAGTTTTCAAGATAAGAATTGATCCTGTTTTCAAATATTTCAGGAGAAGGCACTTCTGTTTCAAAAGTGAATGAAGTCCTTTCAATATACGGTGCATATATTGCCAGAATTCCTTCCGCATCAGATGACCTGGCTAAACGAATAATGCTCATATCATTTATTACTGACCGATATGAAGGGCAGCTATACCGAAAATAAAGAAATTAATCAACGGTGTAATAATACATTGTATTTAGAATACAGCAATGTAATAAATACAGGTTCCGGCGTCTACATACCTTTTGCTTTCTGCTTCTCCAGCTTTTTGAAATATCCCCTTAATAAGAAATTGTGTTTCATCGCTTCCATAACTTCGTTAAAACCGGCAGTCCCTTTTTGAATATTCTCTATGCTCTGATTCAGATTACGAACCATAGCTGAATCTTTTAACAAGGTGTTTAATGGCCCTTTACCATTATCTATTTCGTTCCGGATATTTTTGGTCAGTGAATTCAGTTCCAGAGCCAGCTTGTCAGCATCTTCTCCAACAGTTTTGAATTTTATAATCGCATCATTCAGATTACTGGCAAAAACAGTGTCAGTGAGTAATGCTCCCAAAGAACCCTTTCCCTCTTTGATATCTACAACCAACTGGTTGAGATCATGTATCATACTATTGGCTTTTGCCGTAGCTGCCCTTGCATTAGACAAAGATGCCCGCAGGTTTTCTGGCAGTGTATTATCATTTAATAATGTCCAAATAGCAGTACTACCGTTGACCCGTTGCATGGTACTCTTTAATTCGGCTGCAATAAATGCAACATCATTATTTGTTTTAGCCAGTGTCTGCAGCATATCACCCATATCCACTGTTTTTTTAGTGACCAGGATATCGTCTTCTTCTACCAGGGCAGCTGGTTCTTTGGAAGGTGTAATATCCAGTACCCTGTTTCCCATTAAACCGTCAGTCGTTATAGACACAATTGCATTTTTATGTATATAATTTTTCATTTTAGATTCAATCAGCAGGTCCACTTCAATCAGCGTATCATTCAATATTTTTACTTTTTTAACGGTGCCTACCTGTATACCGGAGAACCGGATATTATTCCCTGAATTTAACCCCTGTACATTATGAAACCTGGCCTTTAGCCTGAAGTAGTCTCCAAACATGCTTTCATTACGGCCAATCATATACAACAGCAGGATCAGGAACAGCAAACCTGCTATCACAAAAAAACCCAGCTTAACATTTGAAATCACTTTCTTGCTCATAAAATTTATTCAAAGAATTCTTTGATTTTAGGATCAGTTAATTTTTTAAGTTCATCATAGGTTCCCCCGGCATAACATTTACCATCAATCAGCATAATCACCCTGTCTGATGCCATCCGTACACAATTCATATCATGCGAAATGATCAGGGAAGCCGAGTTATACTTTTTCTGAATCTCAATCATCAGATCAATGATCTCTTTACCTGTTATCGGATCCAATCCCGTTGTCGGCTCATCATAAAGTATGATAGCTGGTTTCAAAATAAGTGTCCGTGCCAGTGCAATTCTTTTACGCATACCGCCTGATAATTCAGCAGGCATCATATCTATTGTATGCGCCAGTCCAACATCATCCAGTGCATCTTTTACAAGTCTGTCTGTTTCTTTTTGTGCCATTTTAATAGTATGCCGCCGTAATGGAAATTCAAGATTTTCCCTGACGGTCATCGAATCATATAAAGCATTGCTTTGAAAAAGGAAACCCACTTTTACCCTCATCTCATCCAGTGCATCATGTCCCAGGTCAGGAATATTCTTTCCAAATACTTCAATGGTTCCATTATCTGGTTCCAGCAGGCCAATAATACATTTTATCAAAACTGATTTTCCTGAACCCGATTTCCCTAACACTACTACATTTTCACCGGCATAAAGTGAAAGGTTAAAATCAACCAGCACTTTATTATCACCGAATGATTTATAAAGGTGACTTATAGCAATAACTTTCTCCTTTTCTGTTATTATTTTTTTTTCTGTTACTATCGAAGCTGTTGCCAGCATAAAAATTAGTTAAGATGGAGAAGGTCTGTTATTTGTACTGCAATCAGGTCAATCATAAAAATAAGTATAGAGGAAAGAACGACTGCTGAGTTAGCAGAGCGTCCCACTCCTTCTGTTCCTTTCCGGGAATTATAGCCCTTGTAACAACCCACAATCCCCACAGCAAAGCCAAAGAAGTAAGATTTAACAAAAGCGGGCACCACATCACCAAAAGAGAGATTGTCAAATATCTGCTGCCAGAATAAATCGAAACTGGTTACACCGCGAATATTAACACCCAGGTAAGCGCCATACAATGAAACTGCATCTGCGAGTATAACAAGAATAGGTAACATAAGTGTGGAAGCCAGCACTCTTGTCACTACCAGGTATTTGAAAGGATTAGTGCCCGAGACTTCCATAGCATCGATCTGCTCTGTTACTTTCATAGAACCTAATTCAGCACCGATACTACTTCCGATCTTACCGGCAAATATCAAAGCAGCAATAACAGGACCTATCTCCCTGACAATAGCAATGCCTACCATAGCCGGCAGTTGTGATTCTACTCCATAACTTACTAAAGAAGGACGCAATTGCATCGTCAATACCAACCCCATGATAAAACCAGTCAATCCAACCAGCGGTAATGATTTGTACCCGATAATAAAACATTGCCTGAAAAATTCTGCCACTTCGTATCGTGGCCGGAACCATTGGGAAAAAAATCTTCCTGTAAAACGGGAAATATCCCCGGCCTCATCCAGAAACTGCCTCCAAGGTCTGGTTTGTACCACAAGTTTTAATTCTTACCAAATGTGCTGAAAACATTGGACTTTTTGAATGAAGACGGTCAGTGTGGCTGGTGATAGTCGTCATTAAATGAAAACACCGGTTTTCTGATAAACTCTTCTGCTCAACACAAATTTCAGTTCCGGTTTTTTCAAGTAGCACAAATTCTTACAAATTAAAGATTTAGGTTTAGAAAGTGAAGATGGAAAACGACTCTGCAGGTGAAGAATTTTATTAACTTCATATAGATTCATAATCCGGTACTATCCTTAATTAATGTGAGAATAACGAATACAAGAACCTGTTGGAAGTACAGGTTAGAAGCCGTCACAGATTAATAAATTCAAAGTAAGGTAGTTTGAGCTTTGCAGATCTTGTTTATTTTCGGTTTTCGTTTTACTATTAAAAAACATATCATCACAATGAAACGTATAACATTAGTATTGATCTTCTTCAATTTTTCTTCGCTGTCCTTTGCACAGAAAAGTAATCCTGATAACAAGATTCCCATCCTTTTCCGTTTAGATGATATCGGTATGTGTCATGCTGTGAATATGGCCGCCAAAGAAGTACTGGAAACCGGTATTCCTGTTTCGATGTCTGTAATGGTTCCCTGTCCCTGGTTTTCCGAAGGAGTAGCGCTACTGAAAAATTATTCAAACGTCTCCGTTGGCATTCACCTTACGCTCAATTCAGAATGGAAGCAATACCGCTGGGGGCCAGTGTCGGGCCCAATGGCTGTTCCAACGCTGGTTGACTCATTCGGCTATTTCTTTCCCTCCCGCAGTAAACTCTTCGGCAATAACCCGAAACTCAGTGAGATTGAAACAGAACTCCGTGCACAGATTGATAAAGCACTACTCGCAGGTTTGAAGATCGATTATCTTGACTATCATATGGGAGCCGCCATGCAAACGCCGGAAACAAGAGCCATAGTTGAAAAACTTGCTGCTGAATATAATGTTGCTATTTCCCGCTATTATGATGAAGTAGATGTTGAAGGCGGATACTCCGCTCCCGTCAGCAATAAACTGGATACGATGTTGATAAAAGTGAAAAACCTGCAGCCCGGCGGCACAAAATTATTTGTTGTTCATATCGGACTTGATGATCCGGAAATGAGTGCGATGGAAGATCTCAATCCTTCGGGGCCGAAAGAGATGAGCAAGCACCGTTATGCAGAACTAAAAACAATGGTTTCCCCGCAACTGCAAGAGCTCCTCCGTGATCCGAAGTACCGACTCATCAATTATCGTATACTCAATGAAGAAAAAGGACTCGGAACGATGAAAAGACCGGTAGTGAATTAACTTTTAAGAGAAAAAATCAAGTATATCCTTAAAATAGGGTAGCTCACTTTCCTGTACATTGCCCCTGATATTTATAATGGCAATTTCTACCCGGTATTAAAAGCCTTGTAAGAACCCCGGGAAATAAAATTACTTTTTGGATTCATTTGAATTATAAACCAGTTTTCCATTAGAGATGGTTTTTAAAACTTTTGCATCTCTTATTTTTTCTGCAGGAATACTGAACAAATCATCGCTTAAAACAACAAAATCAGCAAGCATACCTGCCTTCAGCATACCCAATTTATTCTCCTGGAACCCGGCGTAAGCATTATTGATTGTATAACAACGCAATGCCTGTTCTACTGTAATTTTTTCTTCAGGGTACCATCCATCCGGGTTTTTATCATCTAAAGTCTTGCGGGTAACAGCTGCATAAATGCCTTCTAACGGGGTGAGCGGAGCCACAGTCCAGTCAGAACCAAATGTAAGTTTAGCATTCGCATCCAAAAGAGATTTGAAAGCATAGGTTCTTTTCAATCGGTCATCTTCTAATCTTTTAGCTGCCCACCGGCCATCATCAATGGCATGGTATGGCTGCATAGAAGGAATCACATTTAATAAAGCAAATTTTGGTATTGCTGATTCACTCAGGTGCTGTGCATGTTCTATTCTGAAACGGCTGCTTTGTTTTCCATTGATTTTTTTGGCCTCCTCAAAAACAGTTAAAAGCCAGTCATTGGCCCTGTCGCCAATAGCATGTACTGCCACTTGCAGGTATTCGGCAGAAGCATTAAGTATCCATTTCCGCAATACGTTTGTATCGTTCAGCACAAGGCCGGTGCTTTTGGGGGCATCGAGATAGGGCTTATAAAACCAGGCAGTTGTTGAACCCAATGATCCATCTACAAAACCTTTTAAACCTCCCCAGCGTAACAGGTCATCTCCTTTTCCATTCTGTTTTACATAGTCAGCCAGCTTTTGCCAGGTACTCAGCGAAACAAAAGAATAAATTCGAATACCAAGTGTTTGGTTCGTATAGGCCCTGCGGTAAGTCTCGAGATCAATCCAACCACCATAGCTGCCCATATCATGCACTTGTGTTACACCATTTTTATGAGCATGTCCAGTTGCCCGTTGCAGTAATTTATCAAGTTGCTGCGAAGTCGGATCAGGTATTTTATTGTACACCAGTCCCATGGCATCATCTTTCAAAACACCACCAGGCTCACCGCTTTGTGTATCTTTTATTATTTCACCTCCATCAGGGCTTTTTGTGTTTTTATCGATACCTGCCAATTTCAAAGCAGCTGAATTGGCCAGGGCCATGTGACCGTCATATCGTGACAAAAATACCGGACGGTTGCCAGTGATACTATCTATCCATTCTTTGACTGGTAATTCACCGCCCCAGACTTCATGATCCCAATCGCCGCCCTGGATCCAGGTGACGCCAGGATTAGCCGTGATATAGTCATTAAGTATTGCGATGAACTGATTCTTTGTTTTGGCTTTCCTGAGGTCTACTGCATTTAACTGGCAACCGCCACTGAGAAAGTGTGTATGATTATCAATGAAACCCGGCACAATCATCCTTCCCTGAAGGTCTACTACTGAATCCGCTTTGATACTGTCTGAATTGGATCCAACATAAAGAATGGATTCACCCCGGATGGCTATGCAAGAGGCTGATAAATTACTGCTGTCACCAGTCCAGATTTTGGCATTTTTATAAAGAATTACTTTACCGCCAGTATCTTGTTGTTCATTGCATGAATAAAACATAACCAGTCCCATAACCACAGGGATAAAGGCATTTTTGATCTGCATAACCACCATTATTTTAGATTTAGATAAATGTCCATTTTACATAGCCTTGATTATTCACAGCATAGTAAATACTCCACTTTATAAAAATTAGATCCCCTGAACTTGCCGTAAAGTATCATTTTTCCCTGCTCAAAAAAAAAGCCCGGTAAACCTGGAAATATTACCGCTTCATCTAAAACCTTTTTGATTGTCCTTACTGCATCATTGGCTCCAATTCTCTTCAAATTTGAAGAAAAACTGTTAATAATAAGAATGAATGTCTACGACCGGGGCTGTAATAGTTGTTATTAAAAAGGAAAAGATAAAATGTGCATTAATTATCAACACTCTATCTGCAGAGCAGAAAAACAGTAAAAGATTACCCTTAAATAAACTGATGCAGACCTTATTGTAATATTGCAGATATACGTTTACTTATTTCCATACAAGCCCTTCCATTGTGATAGGGACATTTCCAGAAACCGGCTTTCTCCTTTTCCATCATATTTCCATATTCATCCACCCCCCAGTGCCATTCCCCGTTTTCTTTGTCGCAAATATATTGCCTCGCAAAATCCCAACTTCGCTGTGAGTACTTCAGGTAGATTTTATCGCCGGTTAGTTGGTATGCATTCATAAATCCTACCATTGCTTCCGCCTGCGGCCACCAATGTTTTTCTTTTACCCAATACCCCGTTCTGGTTTCTGATTCATACCACATACCTCCATCATTATCTATCGCCGGTAAAACCGCAATAGCCATTTTCACAACTATATCTTTGTAAATATGCAATACTTCAGGGTTGCCCAACATCTCTGATGCTTCATACAATAGCCAGGATGCTTCAATATCATGTCCATAAGAAATAACAGAAGAGCGGAGTTCCCAGTTTTCTGCAAAAAAAAGCCCCTGATGATGAGTAGCCGTATCAATGATCCGCTTTTTGAAAACAACTAGTAATGAATGGAGCGCTTCAGCCAAAACCTCATTTTTCCATATTCTGTAAAGATTGGTGTATGCTTCAAGTACATGAAGGTGCGTATTCATTGTTTTTTTTTCATTCGCATCTTTCTCACTTAACCGGACATCAGGCACAAGTTGCCAATTAGCGGCAAAAGCTTCGAAATAACCTCCTTCTTTTTTATCCCTGCTATGTTGTTCGAGCAATAGAAACAACTCTATTGCTTTATCTCTTGCCTGTTCATTAAAAGTTGCCTGATAATATTCACTCATTCCGTAAATACAAAAGGCAATACCATAAACCTGCTTTCTGTCAATAAGCTTCTGGCCATGCCGGTCAACCGACCAATACATGCCGCCATTGACCGTATCCTGGAAATGTTTGATAAGATAACGGTAAGCCCTTTCGGCCATAAAAAGATATTCCCGGTTACGGGTATGTATATAGGCAGCGGAGAAAGTCCATAATATGCGACTGTATAATACCAACCCACGAGGGGCATCTGCTTTCAATTTATTGTATCTGTCAATCTCTCCATGAAAACCATCTTCGTCATCAGGTATATACTGCATCCACCAATCTAGTACCGAAGCAAGTTCCGCTTCTGCCTGTGAACGGTATCGCTGCAAGGGTTCCTTTACACTACTATCTGTCAACCTTACTATCACTTCGTTTCCTTTCCATTTTTTGAAGCCCCTGCCAACAGAGGCTGTAATAATGTTTCATTCAGCTGCCTGTTCTTATCGATAATTGTCGTTATTGTAGCTACAGATGCAGAAGAACGGAAACCGTCAGGCGGGTTAATCATTACATAATCCACCAATCGATCGACCGTACTTGTAGCGACATGTACCCTTGTATCAGAAGAAGCATAATAAATATAAACATTACCATCCTCATCCGCAATCCAGCCATTGCTAAACAAAACATTTGAAACATCACCAATCCTTTCTTCACCTTCTGGTGCCATAAAATAACCTGCAGGTTTATGAATCACCCGGGTAATATCATTTAGACTGGTCATAAACATATACAATACATAGCGAAGCCCGGCTGCCGTGTTTCGAACGCCATGTGCCAGGTGCACCCATCCATACTGTGTTTTGATGGGTGCCGGTCCCAATCCGTTTTTCAGTTCATATACAGTATGATACAACTTTCTATCAAGTAGTTTTTCTTCAATAATCACGGCGTTTTCAATATTTTCAGCAAGGCCATATCCTATACCTCCGCCTCTGCCGGCATCAATGAACCCATCCTGTGGCCTTGTATAAAAAGCATATTTCCCATTTACAAACTCGGGGTGTAATACCACATTTCTTTGTTGTGGTGAAGGTGTTACCAGGTCTGCCAGCCTTTCCCAGTTTAGCATATCTTTTGTGCGGGCAATACCACATTGTGCTACGGCAGAAGATTGATCAGATTCTGGCACCCCCACTGCCCGTCGTTCTGTACAAAACAAGCCATATACCCAGCCATCCTCATGTTCAACCAGTCTTATATCATAAACATTAACATCCGGCTGAGCAGTTTCCGGCATATTGACGGGGTAATCCCAAAATCTGAAATTATCAATACCATTCAAGCTTTCGGCAATAGCAAAAAAAGATTTTCGGTCATATCCTTCCACACGGGCCATTAATAAATATTTACCCCGCCACTTAATGGCACCGGCATTCAGCACTGCATTGATACCAAACCGCTGAATGAGGTAGGGATTATCCTTCTCATTGAAATCATATCGCCAGTTAAGAGGTACATGATCCGCAGTCAATACAGGATTTTTGTATCGGTTATACAGCCCGTTACCGGCACCATCCATTTCATTGGATTTTGTCAGAAGCAATTCCTGCATTGCTTCCAGTTGAGATAACCGATAATTAAATTCATTTTTCATACAAAAAAGTTTTAAAACATTAGTCTTCAAGTTTATCCCACCAGGTACGTTTAAGGATCAATACAATGACCAGTAATATGGAAATGGTTATCAGTAAAGGCAGCTTCATCCACAAAACGATATACATGGGTAATATGGTCAAACAACATTGTGCGATGACACCCAACACCACATTAAACATATCCAGCTTGAACCTCCTGTTTGGCTGAAAAGAAGGATCCTCCTCTACCACTAACCGGTGAACAGGCTTCCAAAAACCCCATGGCCTGACAGACTTATAAAAGGATTTCAGTGTATCGATTTCAGTTGGCGGAGCCGTGTAGGTTCCAATCAGACATCCTGCAATAGAAATAATAAATAATACAGGCCAGATATAAAGAAAAAGTCCATCATAGATTTTTAAAAATACCAATGCTCCCAGGATACCACTTGCCATACCCCATAAGAAGCCATTGGCATTAAAACGCCACCAATACCATTTGAAAAGGTTGGCGGCTATGTAGCCCCCATAAAGACCACCAACGATCCACTGCAATATGCTGTTCACATCTTTGGCAAAAAATCCCAGCACCACACCTATAGCAACAACCAATACACCAACGATATAGTTCGTGCGGATGATCTTCTTATTACTGGCATCCGGGTTTATATATTTCAAATACACATCATTGACAATATAAGCCTGTGCAGCATTGAGTGTGCCGGAGAAAGTACCCATAAAAGCACCGAGCAGTCCCGTAAGTACCAGTCCCAATACACCTACCGGCAGAAAATTATTTACTGCTGCCGGCAATATTTTTTCAAAATCTGTTCCTCCGCCCGGTGCGGAAAGGTTCAACTGGTTGTAATACAATAATGCTAATATAGTAAGTCCTATGACCATTGAATAACGAACCGGTAATAAGATAATAGAAACAAACCCTGTCATCTTACTGGCTTCCTTCGGCGAGCGGGTTGATAATACCTTTTGCATATCATAATTAGGTGCCGGACCTGCAAGGCTCGCAAAGATGCCTTTGAACAACATCATCATAAAAAATATCCCAAACAAACCGTAACCGTCGTCTTCAATTTTTTTATTGACATCCGGTACAATTCCACTCCAGTCAAGATCAAGATCCCAACCAAAGAAAGGATTCAGCCAACCATCAGGAACCCGGAGTTGGTTCCCGTTTTGATGTAAATGGATCATTGCTATCACTGCAATAGACACACAGGCCACTGTCATGATTATGTATTTGATAAAATCTCCCAGGACAATGCTATGCAAACCGCCAATAATCGAATAGAACATGGCAAACAGCGTAAAGACTATTCCATAGAAGTGCGCTGCATATTGAGGAGCAATGTTAAAAGGAATATATCCACTGACCATTTCCCATGGAACAAATATTTCGATAAATTTTCCCAGGCCGATAAATCCATACGCCAAAAACCCAAAGCACCCGATTAAAGCAAATATCACCACTACGTTATGAGATCCCTTTACGCCTTTTCCAGAAAGCCCAAATCTGGTTGCCAGCCATTCCGCACCTGTATTCGCATTAGAGCGTCTCAACCACTTAGATAAAAACATCATCATGAAAACCTGGTTGAATACCGGCCATAGCCAGGGTATCCACATACTTTTCATTCCATATACAAAACACAAGGCCACCATCCACATTGTACCACTGATATCAAACATATCACTGGCATCGCTAAGACCAAGCATATACCAGGGCAGTTTTTTACCACCCATCAGGTAGCTTTCTTTATTTTCCCTGGCCTTTTTTCGCATATAAACACCAATGAAGACCATTGTAGCCAGGTAAGTAATCACAATAAGAATATCCAGCAGTTGCAGTTTCATTAGTAGCCTGATTATTGATACACCTTTTTCATTTTAACACCCTTCTCCAATAATATCCTGGGATTAGTTGTGAATTTTTTGAAGTTATCGGCTGATAACTGCCCGGGATAGGGTGCATAGTAATGCATTTTTTTTTTCGGTTGCATATAGCCATGATTTCTCCATACCAGTACATAAGAAAGCGGGAAATCTTTGATTACCGGCCACAAAACACCTGTCCACCACTCGTTGTCAGGAACAGCTTCCATGCCCGTTTCAGCGAGGGCGGCAATTTTATTTTTCTCAGCAGCCACATTACAAAGTATGCGTATCTGTTTCCTCATTGCATCAATAAATTCCTGCTTATCTTCCTTTTTCCCATGCTGATACATATCGAAGCTCACCAGGTCAACTACGTCATCTCCCGGATATCGCTCCAGGAAATCCGCATCGTTGTCAAAATTGGCGGTGTTGTATACATATAGCAGATGGTGTATCCCTTTATCCTTGCGCAGGTAGTTCACACTAAAACGCCAGAGTGACCTGAATTCAACGGCCGTACTAACATTTTTACACCACCAAAACCAGTTACCCGTTAATTCATGAAATGGTCTGAACAACACGGGTATAAATTGACCATTATTATCTTTCAATCCATTCATAAACGCAGCTACCCGGTCCAGCCATGTTTTAAATAACTCATGTTTATTGCCACCCGGCAAAATAGAAGCAATGGTACCATGGGTAGTATCCCACGATGAACCTCCGGTTAAAGGATTATGCAGGTGCCAGCTGATGGTGATGACACCACCCCGCTGGTATCCTTCACGGATATACTGCTTCATTTTACGGAAAGAAACATTATCAATGTTATTCAGGCTTTGCAGCTCAAGATGACCGATATCCCAGCCGTAAATACCCGGGTAATCACCCGCCACTGACTTTACATCACTCTGCTTGCTGATACCTTTCCAGCCAACACCATACGCCAATGCATCCTGGTGGCCAAAAATTGTAAACTGATGCTGCAGTGTAAATAAATTTTTATACAAAGCCTTAACAGCTGAGTCTGCCATTTTATCTGAACAAACTTGCCCTCTTGCTGTATTCAACAGTATACAGCAAAATAACACCCCAAAAAAACTTACCATCCTGATCATTAACTAAATCTGTTTTTACTCATAATTTTTATCCTGCCGGGGTTACATAAAGGAGTGGCCTGCCTGTTAATACAAGCCGAGGTCATCCACATAAAACTGCCGGGGTAAACCAGCAGTTCCGCTAAACTCATTAAATATGATATGTGTTAGTGTCGCAGGGTTCCCGAAATTGATTAGTGGTATCTCATACTCTACCCATTGATTCACTTTTGACACATTAATGGTGTAAGAACCTGGCGTAGAAGAATTATTAAGATATACTCTTACTTTTTTATCCATGAAATTCGCCGGTGCATACATCGAAAACTTAACCCCCTGAAATCCGGTTGTACTCATAGCTGCCGTTTTAACAAACCGTAAAAAAGAAAAAGATCCCCTGAAATCTATCCTGACAGATCTCGATCCCCTTTTTACTGTATCTGCAATTGCTGCATTATAACCTACATTAGCAGAAGAAAGACTAAAACTCCATCCGGTGGTTAATGCATCTGTAAACACTTCGTAACGGAATCCGTATAATTTATCAGAACGAACCGTACCGCTTGGTGTTGTCACAAAAATATATTCGGCCGTTACACCAGCCGGCACATTTACTTTGATCTCTTCCTTTGTATTTGAAACAATTGTTGCCTCATTTGTCCCAAACTTCACACTATTGACACCGCCAAAATTGTAACCGGTAATAGTAACCAGCTGGCCTTCCGGTCCAGCCATTGGATCAAAAGAAAGAATGGTTGGGGGTGGTTGTAAAATTCTGAAGTTATACGTTGCCGAACCATATTTTGTAGTTACGGTAATCGGGTTATTGGCGGGATCAGGAAGTACCGCAGGTATCTTTACGGTAACAGTCGTATCATCTGCATAGATCAATGAATCCTCAGCCAATATAGTATTGAATTCTACTTTGTAGGTAGTGGAAAGGTGTTTTCCTTTTATAATGATCCAGTCACCATAGTTAACAGATGTCAGTGCAATATCACGGTTCATCAGGTCCGTTACGGCATTAATCTCCGGAGGATTCCTGTCTTCCGTATTTTCTTTTTTACAGGAGCCAAAAAATAATATTAGCCCCATACTCATCATAACCGGTAGAATTTTATTATGTATCAATAAATTCCTTTTCATATAAATGGCATTAGAAGTTTATGAATGTTGATTTACCAGCCGGGATTATTACCGGTGATGGCCTGGTTAGAATTCAGTTCGCTTTGCGGAATCGGCAATAACAGGTTACGTAGGCTTCTTACTTTGGAAATATTATTTTGCCCTGCCGATATCTTATTCATCACCTGCAGATAAATACCCCAACGCATCAGGTCATATCGGCGGATGCCTTCCAATACAAACTCTCTTGCTCTTTCTGCCAGTACAAAACTGCGGAATTGTTCCTGGCTCAGGCCTGCCGGGGCAGCTGAAGCAGCAGCTCTTGTCCGGATTGTATTAAGATACGTATACGCTTCCGTTGTTGGGCTCCCATTAGCTTCATTGGCAGCTTCGGCATAAATCAGAAACATTTCGGCATAACGCATCATTGGGAAATAAGCATCACTATTTGCCACTGTTGGATCTGTCACATCAGCATATTTGATCACATATGCCCTGTTATCTGTTGTTCCATTATTATTGTATGTCAGCCCACCTACTGTCTGGTACAATGCAGCCTGCCAGGAAGGATAATAATACCTCGTACCGGTATTCGTTGCATAATTATGCGCTACTCCATCCAGCACCCTCTTATCCGGATCTTCATAATCCATATAATGATTGTTGGTAAACCATACCGCTCCCCTTCCAAATGTAGAAAGGGCTGAAAAATAATTATGAATGTTATTGACAAACGTTGTACCTGACAAGGATTGCAGCTCCCACATATGCTCCTGTGTATTATGAGCTGCTTTACTCCACATAGTTTTCCAGCTTGTAAACAAGGTGTATTGCCCGCTATTGATCACTTCCAAAGCTTTATCCCTTGCCAGTTCAAAATAAGTTTTACTGTCCAGTCCTTCAAGGCCTGCCACTACTGATTTAGCATAAGTGTAAAAGCCGTTATCGGTTCCTCCCCGAACAGTGACATTAGCAGCAGGTACCGAACCAGACGCCATTGTCAGGTAAACTTTTGCGAGCATACCCTTTGCTAAACCCTGCGTTACTCTTCCAGGTTCACCAGCCTTGGCATGGCCTGCCGGGAACAACATGGTCTCAGCAAGTTTCAACTCATTTATTATTACCTGGTATACTTCTTTAACTGAAGACCTTGGAACATTAGTATTAGGATCAACTGATAAAGACTGTAAACGAATTGGCACTCCACCATATAATTGTACTAACTGAAAATAAGCCCAGGCTCTTAGAAAATGTGCTTCGCCTAATATCCTCGTTTTTATATCCGGGTCTATGTTCTCATTTATCTTTGTGACGTTCTCTAGCACAGTACTAGCTCTTGCAATGATTGAGTAGCATCCTACCCAGGGACCATCCACTCCCCAATAACCCTGTGGATTTCCGGCACCTGATGTTCCCAGAAACCAATCAACACCCGATACATGGTCATCATCCAGTATTGTCAGGTTCCACATGGGTTGCAGGTACAGGTCCCAGGAATATAAGGCACTGTACACCCCGTTGATGGCGGTCTTGGCATCGCTTTCGTTTTTGTAAAAATTCTCAGGTGAAAGAAAAGAGTAAGGTTTTTCTTCCAGTTGCTTTTTACAGGATGACATTGACAGCATCAGTATTGACACTGACAGTATCCATAAATATTTTTTTCCAGGTCGCATATATTTTTTTTTCATGATTAGCTGTGATTAAAAACTGCAGCGCAGTGTGAAATTATAACTACGGGTATTTGGATATCCTCCAAGGTCTACACCAAATAAAGCAGGATTATCTCCATAGCTGTTGATCTCAGGGTCAAAACCGGAATAATTGGTGAAAGTGTAGAGGTTATTTACTCCTACAGATAATCTCATAGAGCTAATGCCTTTTATCAGTTTTCCAGGAACATTATAACCGATTGTTATATTCTTCACCCGGACAAAACTACCATCCTCAATAAACCGCCTGGAGAAAAGCAATGTTCTCCAAAACTGCCGGATGGCTTTGGGCTCTGTTGCCTTTGAATTATCTTTTCCATCTACCCATGTACCTTCCAGCATCTTTTCACTAATGTTTTTTGAAGTGCCAATGTTGCCATTAAATACTTTATTCATATTTACAACATCATTACCCTGTACACCATTGATAAAAATGCTCACATCAAAGTTTTTATAACTGAAATTATTGGTGAAACCAAATGTGTAATCCGGGTTCACATCACCGATAATAGTTCTGTCGGAATTTGAAATAGAGGTTGGGTCATTGTCAAGGTTCATATACTTGATCTCCCCTACCATTCTTCTGATGATTGCCATGGGCTGGCTCGAATAAACCTGCGAACTTCGAACTTCAGCTTCATTATCATAATAACCATCCTCAACATATCCATACAAGGCACCGATAGGCTGGCCAGCAGTCTGGATGAAAGGAGCATCCCGGGTAGAAATATTACTGGCAAACTGCTCTTTTACGTCGCTACCAAGACTTAATATCTTATTCCTGTTGAATGCAATATTGAAGGCAGATTTCCATTGAAAATCTTTTCTGCTGATCAGTTTGCCATCGAGTGAGAACTCAGCTCCTTTGTTCTGTACAGAACCAGAGTTTCTCAATTGACGTTGGAAACCGGTAGATGACGGAGTTGTCAAATATTGCAGAAGGTTATTAGTTTCCTTCAGGTAAAAATCTGCATGGAAGTTTAAACCACCTTTAAACAACCCAAGGTCAACCCCTGTATTATAAGCCTTAGTTGTTTCCCATTTTAATGAGGCATTGGCCGGGCCGGCATATACATCATCCGCCAACCCTGTTTGTAAAGAACCGTTGAACGGATAATTATAAACAGCCAGCTTAGACAGTGAGGCATAGGATCCAATACCCTGGTTACCGGTCTGCCCATAACTTAACCGGAGTATCAGATTGCTGATTGCAACCGCCCGATTCATGAATGACTCTTTGTGCAGCTTCCAGGCAAAACCTGCAGAAGGGAAGCCAGCCCACTTGTTATCACGTCCAAACTTGCTGGATCCATCCTGGCGGTAAGAAAGGGAAAGCAGGTACTTATCATCAAAGGAATAGTTGACTCTTCCCAGAAAAGATATGAGTGTTGACTGAAAACGACTTCCCACTACCGGCATAATTTGCTCGGCTGATTGCAGGTTTTCGTTTTGCAAAAGATCATTCGGAAATGTTTTAGCTTCTGCCCTATTCCATTCGCCATTGGTCCGCTCAAAAGTTGAAGCACCTGTTACCGTCAGGTTATGCTTCTCCATTTTTTTATTGAACGACAAGATACTTTCAGATACCAGACTGGTCCATAAATTATCAGCCTTTAATCCCCAGCCTTTTACACTGAAACCTTCATACACAGTGCGGGGATAATATTGGTCTCTTTTATTAGAGCCATAGTTGAATCCAAGATTCTGCCTGAATTTAAAATGCTTAAGCAAAGTAGCTTCTGCATAATTGGATGAAAAAATATTTATACCGGTTACCTTATTCAGTACATCCCTCGAATAAATGACCGGGTTGGTAATGAAGAAGCCTTCGCCGGTTCCATCATACTCTTCTTCGGCAGTTATTGTTGGCGGATAAGTGAGCGCAGAACGGATAACACCGGCACTCGCTGCATCTGATTTATCCGTACCCGTTTTCACTCCGTTTGTTACTGTATTGGATACGGAAGTGCTGGTTCCAATTTTGAAAACCTTTCCCAGGTTACGGTTAAGGTTAAAACTAAGACCAATCTTCCTGTAATCTGAGTTGATAACAGTCCCATCCTGGTTAATATAGTTCAATGATAAACTATGACTGCCAGATTCAGATCCTCCCGACACATTCAAACTATATTGTTGTGATAAACTTCTTCTGAAAATAGCATCCTGCCAGTTAGTATTATCGTTCACCAGCGAATCCAGCTCCTCAGGAGTAAAAGGCATTGCATAAGAAGTACCATCATAAACGTTGGAGTTGGTATAGGAAAGGTTTTGGTACTGTGCATAATCATAAGGTTTCAGCATTTTTAACCATCTAGACACTTCTGACAAACCAATATTCACAGAAAGCTCCACTTTATCCTTTCCACTGCGCCCCTTGCGGGTAGTGATCAGCACTACACCGTTTGCGCCTCTTGAGCCATAAATGGCCGTTGCAGAAGCATCTTTTAAAATATCGATGGATTCAATATCACTGGGATTGATAAAAGCCAGTGCATTCAATGTCTGCTTCTCATCAGAGCCAATTGAAGAAGGTGTTGCGCCACTGCTGTTGTTATTGAAAGGAACACCATCAATTACATATAACGGTTCCGTACCACCCAGGAAAGAATTAGATCCCCGTACACGGATACTAAGGCCTGCACCAGGAGCGCCATCATTCTGTGTTACATTTACTCCCGCCAGCTTGCCCTGTATTGCCTGCAATATATTAGTGGGGTTGTCCCGGATAAAATCTTCCCGCTGGATGCGTTGGGCAGCACCCGTCACATCTGTCTTCCTTACTGTGCCATAGCCGATGACCACCACATCTGATAATGTAGTAACCGATGGTTTTAACATTATAGCAAAAGAAGTCTTCGCCCCAATTAGTACCTCTTCTCTCTCCATCCCTGTAAACGTGATAACAAGGGCTTTGGCATCGTCAGGAACGTCTAAAGAAAACTTACCCAGGGCATTCGTTATAGTGGATATCATGCTGTTCCTTACAGTGACAGTTGCACCGGCAAGTGCATCTCCTTTTTCATCTGTAACGGCTCCTGATAATTTCTTGCTCTGCGCCAGGCTTTGTACACTGGCAAGTACAAAAAATGACAGGAACAAAAATGTATATTTTCTCATATAGCAACAATGTTTGACCAAAAGTAGGTTTTTATGCTACCTTCGAAATAATACTATTTTATCCAATTATTGTATTTTAATTGAATCCGGCAGGCTTCATTCAATTTAAAAGTTTATTATCGTCTATGAAATATTTCTAATTTAAGGAAATATCAATACTTTTATACCCACCATTAAACTGATATTATTTTAACCTTATTATGAATAATAATATCCTGAAAGAGATTACCCCTTTGACAGCAAGTGATTGTTTTACCATTTTTGCCCGAACTAAAACGGAATTCGATTTTCCGTTGCACTATCATGAAGAAATGGAATTAAACCTTATTATCAATGCAAAGGGAGCTAAACGAGTAGTGGGAGATCATATGGAAGAAATTGATGATACCGAACTTGTATTAGTTGGATCCAATCTCCCGCATGTCTGGAAAACGTATAAATGTAAAAGCAATGACATCCAGGAAATAACTATCCAGTTTCACAAAGACCTATTTGATGATAAAATGCTCCGCCGAAACCAACTGCACTTTATCCGGGATATGTTTGAAAAGGCAAAAAGAGGCATTCTCTTTTCCAAAGTCACCACGCAACTTTTAAGTGGCCGTCTTCGGCAATTACGCAATAAGCAGGGCTTTGATTCAGTCCTTGAGTTAATGTCCATTCTGCATGACTTGTCCATTTCCAGGAATATGCGGATACTATCGGATGCCAGTTTTAGTAATATACAACAAAGCTATAACAGCCGCCGGGTAGAGAAAGTAATGGAATATATGAACCAAAACTTTGACAAAACCGTCATATTAGCCGATGTAGCAAAACTGGCAAACATGACAGAAGTTTCTTTCAGCCGTTTTTTTAAAACACATACCGGCATAAGCTTTATTGATAGCCTGCTGGAGATAAGACTGGGCCATGCATCCCGCCTGCTGATTGATACCAACCAGCCCGTAGCTGAAGTAGCTTATCATTGTGGCTTTAATAATATTTCCAATTTCAACCGCCTTTTTAAAAAGAAAAAAGGTTGTACCCCAAAACAATTCCGGGAAGACTATAGTTACGGAAGCCGGGTGTTTATATAAATCAAATAGTCTGGTCAATAATAAATTATACAAATGAAAAATGCACTCAAACTTATCTTACTTTTTCTCTTAGCTTTTACCTGCAGTAGTTTGCTGGCCCAGCCCTTTATCAACGAAGTCAACTATTTTAAAAAACTGGATTCATTGAATGCGCCGCCAGCGAATCCCGTTCTTTTTATCGGCAGTTCCTCCTTTACAAACTGGAAAGACGTAAAAGAATATTTCCCTTCCTACAATATTCTTAATCGGGCATTTGGAGGCTCTTCCCTGCCCCACCTCGTTATGCATGCTGAAGAAGTGATCTTCAGGTATCATCCAAAACAAATTGTTATCTATTGTGGAGAAAATGACCTGGCTGCCTCACACAAAATCACCGGCGATACTGTTTTTCATCGGTTCAAAACATTGCATTCTCTTATCCGTAGCAGGCTGCCTAAAGTTCCCATATTATATGTGTCTATGAAACCAAGCCCCAGCCGTGAAAAATATTTACCGGAAATGAGCAGAGGAAACAATCTTATCAAAAAATTTGTGAAGAAAAATAGAAAAACCTCTTTTGTAGATGTGTATCATAAAATGTTTACAAAAGAAGGAAAGATTATGGAAGACATCTTCTTGTCAGATAAACTCCACATGAATAAAAAAGGCTATCAAATATGGCAACCCGCCATTGAACCTTATCTGCTGAAATAAATTAAGTCAAATTCCATTTTATACCATTTTTACAACACCGGGATGAAATCACTATATATTTGTTTACTATTGCTCAACAGCATTCATTCTTTTGCCCGCAAAGATGACGACAGTACCTTTTACCGGGCTGACCATTCTCGCATACAATATACAGGGAGGATTGATTTCTCCAATCCTGTTAAACCCAGATTCTGGGCACCAGGCTCATATATCACCATCCGTTTTAGCGGCACTTACTGTGTGATGGAAATAACGGATGAAGAAAAATGGGGCAAATCGCACAATTATTTACAGGTGATTGTTAATGATCAGCCGGCCTATCGCATTCAGACAAAAGGCCGTAAAAATAAAGTTGTACTGGCCAGCGGGTTACCAAAAGGAGAGCACACCATTATTATATGCAAGAACACTGAAGCAGAAATAGGTTATCTCGAATTGATTGGTTTTACCTGCAACAAATTATTGTCCCCTCCCAAAAAACCTAAAAGAAAAATGGAGTTTATCGGCAACTCCATTACCTGCGGGATGGGCAATGATGATTCAGAAATTCCTTGTAAAACAAAAGAATGGTATGACCAGCATAATGCATATTTGGCTTATGGACCGCTATCAGCCAGAGCATTGAATGCCCAGTGGCACCTTTCCTCTGTTTCCGGTATTGGTCTTATTCAAAGTTGCTGTAATAAAACCACGGCTATGCCGCAAGTTTTTGATAAAATAAATATGGCCGAAAACAATCTTACCTGGAATTTCAAAAGATATCAGCCAGATGTGGTAACCATTTGCCTCGGGCAAAATGATGGCATTCAGGACTCAGCGGCCTTCTGTGCTGCCTATATTCAATTCGTAAACCGGCTCAGGAATTATTACCCGAAAGCCACCATTATATTATTGACGAGCCCGATGGCTGATCAGCCACTGGACAGTGCTTTGAAAAAATATATCAATGTCGTTACAACAGCGATAAAGGCAAGTGGTGAAAAAAAAATTGAAAGCTATTTTTTCAGCCGGCGTTACAACAATGGCTGCGATGCCCACCCCAATGCAGGGGAACATGCAGCTATGGCGAAAGAATTAACGGCATATACCAGGCAATTGATGCAATGGTAAAACTTCAAATCAATAATTAAAATTGAAACAACTGGCGTGGTCATGCTGCTTAAGCGAAAAAGCCCAAAACAATGAGTTTCAGGCTTTTTACAAAGTACCGGAGAGCAGACTTGAACTGCCGACCTTCGGGTTATGAATCCGATGCTCTAACCAGCTGAGCTACCCCGGCAACGGGCGGCAAAAATAGCTATTTTGCCTAAATGGGAGAAATGAAATTTGATCGGATTTTCTGCCTGCATTTATATCTCCAGCATGGAAAAGCAGTAATAAATTTAGAATATACATCTTGTCAGGTTAGCCCTATTTCATAATGAGGTGCCGGTATCTCTACATCCGTAAACCCCTTCCGGATAAGCCTGTTTTGAAAATCCTGCTGCACCTCATACTCCCCATGTACTAAAAATATTTTTTTAACCTTTTTAGGGTCCTGGCAAGCCAGCCACTGGCTCATATCCTCATAATCTCCATGAGCACTCATACTCCGGATAGAACTGATCTCAGCATGCACTTCATGCATGACACCGAAAATACTTACATCTTTATCTCCGGAAAGTAATCTGCCCCCTAATGAACGAGGCTCACAATATCCTGTAAACAGGATTGTATTGTGGCTGTTTTCAATATTATTACTGATATGATGTTTTACCCGGCCGGCATCACCCATCCCGCTGGCAGAAATGATAACCATAGGGCCATTCTGAAAATTCAGCAATTTGGATTGCTCCACCGTTTTAACATATCGCAATCCTTTAAAAGAGAATGGGTCCTTGTCTGACTGCATTATCTTCTGAATAGTCTTATTAAAATAATTGGGGTAATTTTTTACAATCTCTGTTGCCTGGATGCTCAGCGGACTATCCACATAATAGTCAAGATCCGGCAAGCGGTTTTCGATTTCCAGCTGATTCAGGGAATACAATATTTCCTGGGTACGGCCTACGCTGAATGCCGGCATGATGAGTTTCCCTTTTTTCTGCAAGCAGGCTTTTTCAATCCAGTGCAACAACATATCCGGGGTTGTAACATGGGTATCATGCAGGCTGTTGCCATAGGTTGATTCCATAATTATGTAGTCAGCCTGCGGGAAAGTATCCGGTGATTTAAGAATGGCATCCCGGTATCGCCCTATATCACCACTGAACGTTATCCGGGTCTCTTTTCCATGTTCATTTATTTTCAGGTGCACACAGGTACTTCCTATGATATGGCCTGCATCGGTAAACATTGCCTGTACCCCCTCCATGACATCGAACCATTGGCCATAATCTGCTTCTTCAAAATATTTTGTTGCATTCAGTGCATCCTCAACGGTGTATAGTGGTTGCAGATAAGCCTGACCCGAAGCGGCTCTTCGCTTATTAATATATTTTACATCATCTTCCTGTATCTCTGCCGAATCTTCCAGTAACACTGTTACCAATTCCCGGGTACCATGAGTGCAGAATATTTTTCCTTTAAAGCCTTCCTTCACCAGCCGGGGTATCAGCCCGCTATGGTCAATATGAGCATGGGAAAGTATCATCATATCCACTTCCAGGGGATCAAAACCAAAACTACGGTTCAGTACATCTGTTTCTCTCCCTAATCCCTGGAACATACCACAATCCAATAATATCTTTTTACCACTTTTTAAAGTCAGTAAATGTTTTGAACCCGTAACAGTTCTGGCAGCGCCGTGAAATGCAATTTTCATTTTTACTCCTCCGCCCCTGATGAGAGAACCTGTTCGTTCTTCCCGGGAGATTTTAAATAAGTTAGAAAATATTTTTACTTCTTGAATTTTGATTTAAAGGACCAGGTAATATAAAATTCCGCTACTTTCTCACCTGCCTTATTCGTTCCAATTGATTTTGCTTTAACTGTTCTTGGCTCTCCGGTTGCGATGGTTTCTTCAATTGCTTTTTGAAATAGCTCACCATCTTCACAAAAAAAACTTGATTTATCAGTTGCTTTTTTAAAATACTCCGACTCTACTTTTACGACCAGCATAGAAACAGGCGGATCGCTTTTGTATAATTGTGTCATAGCTAATGCCCCAGTACTCAATTCAGCGGCCATACTCAGGCAGGCAAAGTAAGTGGAACGGAAAGGATTTTGTGACAGCCACTTATAGGGTACTGTCACTACACATTTCTTTTCATCTACCTCCCTTATTCTTACACCTGCAAAAAAGGCTGCCGGCAATTTGAAAAACAGAAACATCCTGAACTTAACAGGATGTTTCATCATTTTTATAAACTCAGGTGCATTAGTATTCATCTAACCAGGATTATCTTTTATCAAATGCCACAATAGCTGCTACCGCCTTATTATCATTTGCATCTACTTTGAAATAAATCCTGCCATCATTAGTGCTATTGAATCTCGCAGTACGGATCAATATACTTTGTAATGCTTCATTTACTTTTCCTGCATAGGTAGATTGGCGACTCTGGCTGATGGCCTGGTTGATACGGTTATAATCCAGTTCATCTTTACTCACCACTATTGCTATATAATCTTTTGTACCGATACTATCCGCTTCCAGCGACTGCGCTTTTGGGAATAAACGATAACCGGTAATTCCGCAATAAGGGGAGTGCTTAGAAACTGTTTCACCGGTTTTCAGGTAAGGAAATAAAACAAAACTGGAACCATCAACTTCCTGGCCAAACACATAGATATAACACTCTGTGGCATTCTCAATTGACATTTTGAAACGGTGCCGACTCTGATCGGTGTCACCGTTTCAAATAAATTATTACCGGCCAACCGAAGTGCAATATTTTGCTTATCCTCATTTCTCACCAGTCCAATGTTGCACTCCAGCGGAATATTGGCCACATTACTTCTTTTGGATAATGGGTCGATACCATAAGCTTCTCTCACATAGGTTTTAAAATCGCCATATCTCACCCAGGCTACGCCATTGTTGCCCCATTCAGGTCCCCAGCTGTTCATGATCTGGAAAGCACCACCAAATTTCCTGTCATCATACCCAATAACTGTCATCGCATGGCCACCCATTCCCATTTGCGAAGCGTCCATACCACTGGGTTCCCACAGTTCCTGCCCCATCATGTTTTGCATAAAACTTTGGCCTACCATCATTCCAATCGCTACCGGCGCATTTTTGTTCAGGTGTTCTTTGATGCCTCTGACACTGATCTCATTGATATTATCACCATTGGTGATACGGGTAAAGCCGTGAATCACATTCTGCCTTCCGGCTTGCTTTGCTGATTCATCGGGAACCCTGTTGCAATCCTGGTCAGTATAAGGGAACTGGCTCAGTGGCACACCTCCATTGGTTTGCATAGCTTCCATTGCCCGTTGCAGATAAGAACCCTGGCAACCCTCCAGTTTAATCTGGTTGTATAAATAAGCCGGGCTAAATCGAATAGTATTAGGATCTGCTCCTGTTGCCGCCGCTGTTAAAATGGTTTGAGCACCGTACGCACAACTCCAGGCCACACAACTACCCTGTTCACCCTGGTTGGACCTTTCCGGAGCAAACCGCAACAGCGATACTGCCTCCGGTAAAGGATTCTTTCCCGCATCATCCTCTAATCCTTCGTATACTGAAGCCTTATTAAACTCAGCTGGATCAAAATTATACCCGCTTTTTGAAAATAGTTGCTGTGCTACCTGGGCTACATTACAACCGCCTCCCTTTCCTAATAAAAAATAAGCGCCGGCAGCCAGAACTAATAGGATTATAATTCCTTTCCCTTTAAACAGGCCTAACAACATTGGTAACAGCGACATCAGGCCACCCCCGCCACCACCGGGAAAATTCGGCCGGTTTCCACCACCTCCATCATCATCCCGCTGATTAGGATCTACAGGGTCATCCGTCATTCTTATAGGCATAGTGAATAGTTTTTAAATTAAATTGTCTTTTAAAATAGAAAGTTAAGATAAAATACGTTGTACCAAGCAAGCCTGTAATAACATTTATTTTTCCAGCGCAGTGCAACGAATATGGCGAAGAATCGTCAAATTTGTTGGATAATCATTTTAAAAAAATATACCCTTCCTATGTTTAGAATTAGTGTGTTTATTTCAGTAATACTGATCACTTCCGGTACTGTCTTTGCGCAAATGGCTGATGGACGATTAAAGTTTCAACAGGGACAAGTTTTTGAAATTAATTTACAGACAAAAACTACAGTTGCCCAGCAGGCAATGGGTCAGTCTATCGATTTTAATGTTGATGCCAGTGGTATTCATACCTACAAAGTAACCAATACAACAGATGATAACCACACTCTTAATCATACTGTTAACAGAATAACTTTTTCCTTTGACGGCATGGGGCAAAAGCAATCCTTTGATTCGGATAAACCCAAGGATATGAATGGGCAGTTTGGTAAACCTATCAAAGAAATGCTGGAGAAAAAATATGATATGATCATCGACCCATTTGGTAAAGTACTCATGGTAATGCCTGAAAGTTTTACGGCTTCAGCAAATGACAGCAGGATGGCTGTTATTACGAATATGATGAAAGAAGTAGTTGATGTGGTACAGCCGCCCGGCAAAGGCAAAGCCAGTTTTTTTAATGTAATCCCGGAAAAAGATGGAGGACTAAATTTGGGTGATGCATGGACTCAATCCGGAGAAACACCTGCAGAGAAATTTGAATCAGCTTATTCTATTACAGCGATTACCGATTCTACCATCATAGTGGATTACGTCACTAACTCCAATACTGTTACCAAAGCAGAAATGATGGGTAATGAGACTATCACCAGCATGAAAAATAAATCTGCCGGCAAGATCACTCTTGACAGGGTAACCGGAATTATCAGGGAAAAAACAATTACTACCGATTCAAACGGCAGCACTGAAACTTCATTTGGAACATTACCAGTTACCTCCAAAACAACAACAATAATAATTGTAAAAGCTCTTCAGTAGAGAATCCGGGAGTCAGAAAATGATCTCAGGCTGGCCTTTTAGCAGGTCTTCCAGGTCATCTCTCTTACGTATAAGAATGGGCTTTCCGTCTTTTACCATCACCTCTGCCGGTTTGAACCTTGAATTATAGTGAGAGGACATTTCAAAGCAATAGGCACCGGCATTGAGGAAGACTAGATAATCATCTTCCCTTATTTCAGGTAAAGAGCGGTTCTCGGCAAATGTGTCTGTTTCACAAATATTTCCAACTACATTATAACTCCTTTTATCACCTGAAGGATTTGAAATATTTTCAATTTCGTGATAAGCCCCATAAAACATAGGGCGGATAAAATGATTAAGCCCTGTATCCACCCCGGCAAAAACTGCATTACCGGCGGGTTTCAGCACATTCACCTTCGTGATAAAATATCCTGCTTCACTTACTAAATACTTTCCGGGTTCAAACCAAACCTGGAGATGGCGGTTGTATTTTTTTTCAAACCACTCAAATTCTTCTTTTACTTTTTTCCCTAATAACTCAATGTCGGTTCCTTCATCACCCGGTTTATAAGGCACTTTAAATCCACCTCCCAGGTCAATAATCGCTAACTCCGGAAAATACTTAACCATTTCAAACAGCACTTCAATCCCTTTTGCAAATACTTCCACATCTTTTATCTCACTGCCTGTATGTATGTGCAAGGTGCGGATAAACAGGCCTGTTTCCTTTATCACCTGTAATACTTCTTCGATATCCTCCAGCGGCACACCAAATTTACTATCGGCATGGCCTGTCGATATTTTAAGATTTCCTCCGGCCATAATATTAGGCCGTAGCCGTATACCGACAGGATAACTATGCCCGAATTTCTGACCAAACTTTCTCAGGTTAGAAATGCTATCAATATTAATATGAATACCCATCCGTTGCGCTTCTTCTATTTCTTCGAATGCAATATTATTGGAAGTGTACAGAATATCAGATGGCGCAAAACCTGCAATAACTGCCAGCTTTGCTTCATTAATAGAACTGCAGTCGATATTACAACCTGTACTTTTTAAATAACGGAGTATATTGATATTAGTAAGTGCTTTTGCAGCATAGAAAAAACGTACATCAACACCTTTAAAAGAGGTCAGCAATTTATCATACTGCTCTTTGATCTTTTCGGCATGATAGACATACAAAGGTGTACCAAATTGATGAGCCAGTACTACCAGTTGTTCGTGAGAAAGTTGCTGTGACATAGGTTGGCGAAGATAAAAAAGAAGTGGTTCAGTTAACGCTGAACCACTTTCCTATATAAATATTATTCAAATCCTTAATTAATTCTCCTCCCCTTCACCCTGCTCTTTATTGATGATCAGCTCACCTCCTTCAGTAACGGCTAATGCTTCCACCTCATCAGTTCCTTCAATCTCGTCTGACTTCACTTCCGTTTCTCCATCCTCATTCAAATCCTTAATAACGGTGGGTTCTACTAATTGCTCGGCCAGTACTTCCTTGATCTTTGGCAAATCATCAGCTGAATTAATACCGAAGTAATCCATAAAGTTTTTGGATGTGGCATATACCAATGGATGACCGGGTAATTTTTCATTCCGGCCTGTAATGATAATTAACTCTTTTTCCAGTAATTTCTGTACGGCATAATCAGAACTTACACCCCGGATAGCCTCAATCTCGCCTTTTGTGACCGGTTGCTTGTAAGCGATAATAGCCAGCGTTTCCAGCGATGCGGCTGAAAGGCGTTTCAGAAATTTATCACCATTGATCTGTGCAATTGTTTTATGGAATTCCTTTTTAGTCAGAAATTGCCAGCCACCTCCGCTTTGCTTCATTTCAAAAGGATAAAATTCAGAAGCATATTTTTCTGTGATCCCTTCAATGGCAGCTTCTACCTGGTCTAGTGAAATTTTATCTTCCATGAAGCCAAAGGCATTATTCACCAGTTCAGTTATTTCCAGGGTTGTCAATGGCTTATCACTGGCAAAAATCAATGCTTCAATATGTGGTATCAGATTCGTAATCTCCATATCTGTTCGAAATTAAAAAGCTTGCAACAATAGCCGCAAGCTTCATGAAAAAGTTAACAATTCAAAAATTAGTTTCTCACATTTTAGCCCTGCAACGCAGCAGCACCGCTTACAATCTCCGTCAACTCTGTTGTAATAGCAGCTTGTCTTGCACGGTTATATGAAATCTTCAAAGCCCTGAGCATTTCGTTGGCATTTTCGCTGGCTTTATCCATTGCCGTCATCCTGGCACCATGCTCTGATGCATTGGAATCCAGTACTGCTTTATATAATTGTGTATTGAGGATCTTTGGCATCAGCTCAGCAATCAATTGCTCTTTGGAAGGATCGTAAATAAAATCGGCTTTAACAGCCCCGGCCTTTTTCTCCACTTTCGGGATTGGCAAATATCTTTCCACCTCAAAGCGTTGTGTTGCTGCATTTTTAAACTGGCTGTATACGATTTCCACCACATCAAATTCCTTTTCTTCAAATGCCTTCATCGCGGCTTTAGCAGCTTTCTGAACATTTTCAAAAGTAAGATTCAGAAAAATATCTTTGAAAGTAGCATCTGCCTTATAGTTCCCTTTTATAAAATTCTCGTATCCTTTTTTACCAATATTCCATACTGTTACATTTCCTTTCTTGTTCTGATCAGCATATTTCTCAACGATAGTAGCCTTTGCCAGTTTTATGATATTGGCATTAAAAGCTCCAGCCAGGCCACGGTCACTGGTAATCACAATCAGCAAAACTTTTTCTACCGGACGTTCCGCTGCCAGCGACATACCCGATCCTGCCTCACTGTTACTTACAATATTGCTTAGCATCTCCTGCAACTTTTGTGCATATGGACGCATTTGAATAATAGCATCCTGTGCACGGCGCAGTTTTGCAGCACTCACCATTTTCATAGCTTTGGTGATCTGCTGTGTACTTTGAACTGATTTGATGCGGTTTCTAACCTCTTTTAACTGACCTGCCATAAATCTTGCTTAAATTGGCCGCAAAGGTATGGTCTGAGGGCTTAAATTCCATCGCTATATTAAAATATTCCTGCCCCGGGTAACGCTGTTGTTATTTAGTTGTGTAAATCTCTCTGGATCAGCTCAGTCTTTTAAAAAAAACTCTCTCCTGAGCCTGTAATTAATAGCTATTTTACCCCCCGCTTCTGTACCATTTTTTACCTTGTTCTCATACTCCCTGATAAGCTCCAGCTGAATAGGGCCGTTTACCAACATTCCCAGATCATCCAATGAGAGGATTAATTTGCCATTATTCACAGTATCGAGCCGGTTGATACCCTTGCTTGTAAAGAGGGTATCAGTCGCCAGAACTCTCACATAATCCTCCGGTTCAAGCCCTTCCAACTCAAATAAAAGATCACTTCTTTTAATTGTATCTGGTATATAATTGGTTAGCACCAATGGTTGAAATAGAAAATCTTCTTTGTACTCATTTCCCTCATCATCTTTGAACAGGATAGTATGGTTACCAGCAAAGTTTGCTATTGGCTTATGTGTTTCATAAAAAGCTCCCGTTCGCTTTGAACTATCAGCAGTCAGTATTTCCCCGTCCAGCGAAACGGATGAAATTCCCGAAAGCGAAATAGCTTCACCCTCTTCACCTTCTCTGAACCTGATCAATACTGTCAGGTTATCATCTCCTTCTTCTGCCAGCACCTGGTAATCAAAGTAAATATTCTCCACCGCCGAATTTTGCACAGCTTTTTCATCTTTACTGGCGCATGAGCTGAGAAGAAAAATGAATATTATAGAAAGCAAAATGTACAGCCTTTTCATCGGATAAATTTGAAGAATTTTTAGCCCACCAAGATACATTAACGAATGAATAATATCTGTTAATGAGGGTTTCTTTTTCAGACCCTTAAATGGTTGACAGTATTCATAAAACAGCTGTAAACAAACTCCAAACTAAGGCTTATCTTTGCCGGCCCCTTTAAACCGGGGCAATCGCTGTCAAAATGGCTTATATTTTTTTCAGCACCGTTTTTGACATCCTGATACCTTATTACATAATAACTAATCAAAATAGCCATGCTTGGTTTCATTTCAAAAATTTTTGGCGGCAGCAAGTCTGAAAAAGATGTAAAGAAGATTGAACCTTATGTTGCCAAAATCAACCACTTTTTTTCTTCTTATCAATCACTAAGTAATGATCAGCTCCGCAATAAAACGCAGGAATTTCGTCAGCGTATCAAAGAATTCCTGGCAGCAATCGATGCAGAGATAACCGCAAAAAATATAGCCGCTGAAGAACTTCCTTACAATGACCTGTTGGGTAAAGATGCTATTTACCAGGAAGTAGATAAGTTGAAAAAAGACCGGGATAAAAAAATTGAAGAAGTACTGGAAGAAATCCTTCCGGAGGCTTTTGCCGTAGTAAAAGAGACAGCCCGCCGTTTTAAAGAAAATACAGAAATCATTGCGACTGCCACGCAGCTGGACAGGGATTTGAGTGTTGTAAAGGATTATATCACTATTGATGGCGATAAATCAATATTTAAAAACAGCTGGACAGCTGCAGGCGGACAGGTTACCTGGAACATGGTTCACTATGATGTTCAGTTGATTGGTGGAATTGTATTGCACCAGGGAAAGATATCTGAAATGGCTACCGGTGAGGGCAAAACCCTTGTTTCTACCCTGCCAGCTTATCTTAATGCATTACCGGGTGAAGGTGTTCACATTGTAACGGTAAATGATTACCTGGCCCGTCGTGACCAGGAATGGAACGGGACCATCTTCGAATGGCTGGGTATCACAGTTGATTGTATTGATAAACATCAGCCCAACAGCGAGGAAAGAAGAAAAGCATACCTGTCTGATATTACTTATGGCACTAATAATGAATTTGGTTTCGATTATCTCAGGGATAACATGGTGCATACGCCGGAGGAAATGGTTCAGCGTAAACATCATTATGCTATGGTGGATGAGGTGGACTCCGTATTGATTGACGATGCAAGAACGCCGTTGATCATTTCTGGCCCGGTGCCAAAAGGGGATGATCAGCAATTCCATATTCATAAACCAAGAATTCAGCAGCTGGTGCAGGAACAGGAAAAGATCGTACGTCACTGCCTGAATGAAGCAAAGAAACGTATTGCCGAAGGTGATGATGATCCGAAAGGTGGCGGGCTTTACCTGTTCAGGGCACATCGTGGTTTACCGAAATACGGTCCCGTGATTAAGTATTTGAGCGAACCGGGAATCAGGGTAAAAATGCAGAAAGCAGAAAATTATTACCTGCAGGATCAGATGCGGAATATGCATATTGTTGATGAAGAACTGCTTTTTCAGATAGATGAGAAGAATAATTCGGTAGAGCTAACAGATAAAGGTCTCACCCTGATCACAAAAACCGGGGAAGATCCTGAATTCTTTGTATTACCTGATATCGGCGTTAAACTGGCCGAGGTAGAAAAAAGTGCTGTAACGGCGGAAGAGAAATTACAAATCAAAGAATCAGTGCTGAATGACTATGCTCAAAAAGCTGATCGTATCCACACTGTACAGCAATTACTAAAAGCATATACACTTTTTGATAAAGATGTGGAATATGTAATAATAGACGGAGCAATCAAGATTGTGGATGAACAAACCGGCCGTATCATGGAAGGCCGGCGCTACAGCGATGGTTTGCACCAGGCATTGGAAGCAAAGGAAAATGTAAAGATTGAAGCTGCTACACAAACCTATGCCACTATTACTTTACAAAATTATTTCCGTATGTACCATAAGCTGGCCGGCATGACCGGTACAGCAGAAACAGAAGCAGCAGAATTATGGAGTATTTATAAATTAGATGTGGTTAATGTTCCTACCAATCTCAAAATGATCAGGGATGATAAACAGGACCTGGTTTATAAAACTAAAAGAGAAAAATATAAAGCGGTTATTGACGAGATAGAAGCTTTACGTAATGCGGGCCGGCCTTGTTTGGTGGGAACTACTTCAGTGGAAGTAAGTGAACTGCTCGGAAGAATGTTACAGCAAAAGAAAATTCCCCATAATGTTTTGAACGCAAAACAACATGCCAGGGAAGCACAGGTTGTTGCTGAAGCTGGATTAGCCGGTGCTGTTACGATTGCGACAAACATGGCAGGTCGTGGTACGGACATCAAACTCGGTCCCGGTGTGAAAGAAGCCGGAGGGCTGGCCATTATTGGTACAGAAAGACATGAAAGCCGTCGTGTAGACAGACAGTTGCGTGGCCGTGCCGGCCGCCAGGGTGATCCGGGTTCTACTCAGTTCTATGTATCGCTCGAAGATGACCTGATGCGTATGTTCGGCAGTGAACGTATCGCCTCACTCATGGATAAGCTGGGCTACAAAGAAGGAGATGTGATACAGCATAGCATGATCAGTAACAGCATCCAACGGGCACAAAAGAAAGTGGAAGAAAACAACTTTGGAATCCGTAAACGATTGTTGGAATATGATGACGTAATGAACATGCAACGTAATGCTGTTTATAAAAGACGTAATCATGCCCTCTTTGGTGAAAGGCTTGCATTGGATATTGACACTTCATTCTCGGCGCTTGTGGAAGGCCTGGTAAGCTCTTTCCGTGAACAGGAAGATTTTGAAGGTTTCAGACTGGCTTGTATTGTCAACTTTGGACTGGATACAAAAATTACAGAAGACGAATTCAAAAAAGGAGATATAAATAAACTGACCGATCAGCTTTATAATGAGTCTACAGAAAGATATAATCGCCACAAAGAAGAGATTCAGAAGCAGGCGATCCCTGTCTTCAAAAATATCAGGCTGACACAAGGCAGTCATATTGAAAATGTAGTGGTCCCCTTCACAGATGGTCGTAAAGGCCTGAATGTGTTAACCAATCTGGATAAGACACTCAGCACAGCCGGTGTTGAACTGACTAATTCTTTGGAAAAAACCATTACCCTGGCAGTGATCGATGACTCTTGGAAAGAACACCTGCGAGCCATGGATGACCTGAAACAAAGTGTGCAGACTGCTTACCTGGAGCAGAAAGACCCGTTGGTTATTTATAAGATGGAAGCGTATAACCAGTTCAGGAACATGAATGCTGATGTGAACAAGGATATTGTTTCATTCCTTTGTCATTCTTCTATTCCTATCCAGGAGGAAAATGCGCAGTTGAAAGAAGGACGTCAGCAAAAGACAGACATGAGCAGGATGAGAGCCAATAAAGACGATGTTGATAATGCTGGACAGGATTATGCTGCTAATGAAAGGGATAAATTTGAACCCGGTGGTGGCGGAGAACCTGTTGTAAAACATGAGCCGATAAAAGTCGGACCAAAAGTCGGACGCAATGACCCCTGCCCTTGCGGAAGTGGCAAAAAGTACAAGCAATGTCATGGGAAAGAAGCATAATCCCAATCTCAGGTCTGACAATATTTTAATTCATTAATAAAAATCCCCCGGTTGAATTAACCGGGGGATTTTATTTTATCTTTAGAAGGATCAAAACTGCTGTTGGATGTACAAGGTTACAAAAAAGAAAGTGCATGGATTACTGCATCCTGAAATTGTAGGTGATAAGCATTGGGATAAGATCATTAATGTATTTATCATCACACTTATTATCCTGAATGTAATAGCGGTAATGATTGAAACAATACCTTCCTTTCATGATGACTATAATGAACAGCAATTCTTTCGCTATTTCGACCTTATTTCCGTAATCATATTTACGTTAGAATATGTCCTGCGGGTATGGAGCAGTAATCAGGAAGAAAAGTATAAACATAGTATATGGGGACGACTGAAGTATATGTTGTCACCGGGTGCTTTAATTGACTTGATGGCTATTTTACCCTTTTACCTGCATGCGATCATAGGATTTGATTTAAGAGTACTGCGGATGTTACGCCTTCTCAGGTTCTTTCGGCTGTTCCGGCTAACAGCCTACATGAAATCAGCACACATGATCACAAATGTTTTCAAAAAAAGAATAAATGAGCTGGCATTAAGTCTTATACTGGTCATCTTCCTGATCATCATTGCCTCCAGCGCTATTTATTTTTCAGAGCATCTGCATCCCGAGAACAAGGAAAAATTCATCAGTATCCCCGCTACCATCTGGTGGGCTGTTGTTACATTGACGACAACCGGCTATGGAGATATGTACCCGATGACGACGGCGGGAAAAATAATGGCAGGGATCATTATGCTTACCGGGGTAGCATTTTTTGCCTTACCGGCAGGTATTATTACAGCAGGCTTTTTGGAAGAATTCAGGAAAACACGAAAACAAAAAGAAAATAAATGCCCCCATTGCGGCATGCTGATCGAAGATGATAATCATAACAATCACGAAGAAGATCATTAAAAAAAATCGGGCACCTTATCCGGTGCCCGAAAATATAAAATCTGTTTAATAAGATTAAAAGCCCTTCTTTGTTTTCAGCTCATATTTTTGCTCATACTTTTCATTCAGCAATTTGTGTTTATCAGTAAGGTCTATTTTTCTGCCCTGGATAAATGCATCCGTCACATTACTGGTACGCATGTCTAACAGATCACCCTCACTAACTACAATATTGGCATCCTTACCCACTTCGATACTTCCAGTTTTATCAGCCACTCCCATAATTTTTGCAGCATTCAAAGAAATGGCTGCCAATGCCTCCTCTTTGGATAATCCATAAGCTGCTGCAGTACCTGCATTGAAAGGAAGGTTACGGCCACGGGTCTGGGGATCATCGTCAGAAATAGCAAATAACACACCTGCTTTTTGCAAAGCTGCTGCTGTTTTATAAGGCTGATCCACATCATCATCTTGTCCTGTTGGCAAACTATGGGGTTGTTGCAAGATAACAGATACATTATTTTGTTTAAGCAAATCTGCTACCTGGTAGCTTTCGCTTCCACCTACCAGCACTACCTCAAAACCAAACTCCTTCACAAAATCCAATGCTACTAATGTTTGCTTTACGGTATTGGCATGCACATAGAGTTTCTGGCCCTTATTGAACAACCCTTTTACTGCTTCAAATTTCAGGTTGGTTTCTTCATGTGCTGTTTCAGCATGATAAGCTTTTGCTTCTTTAAAGAATGACTTCAATCCTTCAATTTTTTCCAGTCCTTCTTTCACCGGATCAACCTGTGGTGCCTGGGGGCCTCCGCCACCACCGCCACCAAATCTTCCAAAGCTGGGACGGGGCATTAAAGAAGGCATATAAACATGTATTCCTGCATCAGTTTTATAAGCGGCATCTTCCCAATTCCATGCATCCAGCTGAACTACAGAGGACGAACCTGCCACAAAACTTCCCTGCGGTACTACATTGGCCAGTAAAACCCCATTGGAACGAAGTGTATTGATAACTTTTGAATCGGTATTATAAGCTACCAGGGCCCTTACATTCGGATTCATGTCTCCTATCTCTCTAGAATCCTGTGTAGCCCTGACAGAACTGATCTCTACCAAACCAAGAGTACTTGTTGGCAGAATCAATCCCGGATAAACATGCTTACCTTTCATATCAAACACTTTCACATCATCCATCGGAATGGGAAGGTTAGCACCAACTTCTTCAATTTTTCCATCTTTTATTTTGATTGTTCCGTTCTCAATCACTTTTCCGTTGCCTACATGTATGGTGGCATTTTTAATAAATAGCAGGCCTTTTTGCTCTTTCGCAGGAAGCACCGTTTCCTGTGCATTGGCGGCTATCATGAACAAAGCTGAAATAGCTATAAATATTTTTCGCATTGCTGTTTTTTTATTCGTTTGTAATATCATCTGCATCAATAACCAGTAATCCATGACTATGCCCATGATCGCTGCAGGTATGCATGATCTGATAACTTGGTTGCGCTGGAATTGTTGGAGCACCACTTCTTTTTTCTCCGTTCATTTTTCTAACCAGCCGGAGCCTTTCCATATCTATTTCTTTTTGCAGTTGTTCGTCCTTCTGCCTGTCAAAATAAATAGTGCCGTCAACAATTGTATATAATGATTTTGCATAGATGCTCAATGGATGGTCACTCCATAGCACCACATCACCATCTTTACCTACTTTCAGGCTTCCCACTTTATCATCTACATGCAGCATTATGGCAGGATTCAATGTTACCATTTTCAGCGCTTCCTCTTCAGTAACTCCACCATACTTTACAATTTTCGCCGCTTCGTGGTTAAGGCGACGGGCCATTTCAGCATCATCGCTGTTGATCGCAACAGTTAATCCGACTTTTTGCATAATGGCAGCATTATAAGGAATAGCATCTTCCACTTCCATTTTATAAGCCCACCAGTCGGAGAATGTAGAAGCAAATGATCCATGCTTCTTCATTTTATCTGCTACTTTATATCCCTCGAGTATATGGGTAAACGTATTAACAGTGTAACCCATTTTATTAGCTACTTCCATAGCCCCGTTGATCTCACTTTGCACATAAGAGTGGCAGGTAATGAAACGTTTTTTCTCTAAAATTTCAACCAGTGCTTCCAATTCAAGATCACGGCGTGGAGCTAACAGAGAAGCGGTTGATTTCTTTTCTTTGATCAGCTTTTCCTTTGCAGTGTTATACTCTTTCCAGTCTTGCTGGTAATCTTTGGCCCTGGTAAAGGCATCGATCAGCACCTGCTCTACTCCCATCCTGGTATCAGGATAACGGTTGTTACCACCCGGAATACTAAAATTGGAACGCTTTACATTTTCACCCAATGCAAATTTTATCTGGCCGGGCCAGCCTTTAAGCTTCAGGTCATCGTCGTTTGCACCCCAACGCAGCTTGATAAGCTGTGTTTGCCCGCCAATCACATTTGCTGAACCATGAAGGATATGTGAAGTAGTAACACCCCCACTAAGCTGGCGATAAATATTTATATCATCCGGGTTTAAATTGTCGGCGATCCTTACTTCAGATGTTACCGATTGTCCGCCTTCATTGATCGAGGCAGCCGCAATATGTGAATGCTCATCAATGATCCCTGCTGTAACATGTTTGCCAGTTCCGTCAATAACCCTGGCAGTAGCTTCCGTAAGATTTTTACCAACGGCTGCTATTTTGCCATTTTTTATCAGCACATCTGTATTCTGTAATACACCTTCTTTTTCATTGGTCCATACAGTTGCATTCCGGATAAGAATGTTTTCCTGTTTTGGTTGCTGGCTTTCATCCCATCCGAACGGTTCGAAAGGATAAACGATCTTTCCTAAAGCAGGCACATCTTTCTTCTTTACACTGTCGGTTTTTGCCTCGGCTGCTTTAACCAGGCTGGCAGTCCATGTCAATGGATTCCCCAATGAATCAGTGCCGGTTCCGTTCCATTCTGTTCCATTACTTACTCCACTTAACCGGGTGGCAGTAACTGGTAATGCCTGCTCCATTCCGGACCCACCTCTACCTGGGAAACCACCGCCCGTTCTCCTTACTGAATCCGGCATCTGGCCGGGGTTCATAACAGGCCGCTGACGACGGGTCATTGGGGCATAACTGATCTTCACCAACTTACCATCAAAACTGAATTTGGAATTCAATGTATCTTTTGCAAACATCGTTACAGCACTGGCATTCTTCACATCCAGCGTATATGTTTCTTTGCCGGAAAGAGAAGTAACAGTAAGAGAATAAGTGCCGGCCACACTGGCTGCATCTTCTTTTACTGTGTATTTAATTCCCTGCACCCAGTTTTGCAGAATGATTGTTTTTTCATTAAAAAGGGGGCCGTTGGCGATTAAGAAATTTCCAAGTTTTCCAGCTTCAAGGCTTCCAACTTTATCATAAATACCAAGAGTGATCGCCGGCGTTTTCGTCAACGCTTCCATAACTTTATTTTCACTCAATCCGTATTCCATCGCTTTGCGAAGATTTATCCAGAACTGGTTTACACTTCGCAAGTCAGCAGTGGTTAAACAAAAAGGAATGCCTGCCTTTTCAAAAGCAGCTGCATTGGCAGGAGCCATTTCCCAGTGTTTCATATCTTGCAACGAAACAAATCTTGCATCGTTGGGATCTTCCACATCCTGTGCCTGTGGATAGTTAAGTGGTAATATGAAAGTAGCATTAGTACCTTTCATCTCTTTGATACGCTGATATTCATTCTGTCCGGCCTTAATGATATATTGTACACCAAATTCATCGCCAATCCGGTCGGCCCGCAGGTTGTTCCACTTGTCTCCGGCTTCAAATATTTGAGGCAGGTCCTGTGTTTCATTCCAAGCCTTAAGACTCAGGTTAAGCCCCTCTGCAGCGGGTTTATTTTTATACCATTGAGCATCGAGATATGTCTGACGAAGTAAGGCGATCATTCCCATCATCGAGCCGGGATAACTTTGTGTGGATGTTCCCTTGCTGAATGAATAATGAGCGGAAGCTCTTTCTTTAATTATAACCAGGTTCTCCTTTTCAGAGGCCAGGGAAACAACAGCACCCGTACCACGGGCAATGCCGTCTTTTATATGGGTAAGAACAGTTCCAAAACCTGCTTCACGAAGCGGTTTTGCTTTTGCATCATCCACAGCAAACATCCTGTATGCTTCCGCATCGCTTTTAATTGCCTGGTTCCAACCATAGGCGCCCTTAGTAGCTGTTTCTAATTGTGGTTGTTGTGAAGGATTGAACTGGCCGCCCCCACCTGTACGTTGCGGCTGAGGTATGCCATAATCAGCATACACATCAATAAAAGAAGGATAAATGTACTTCCCTTTACAATCCACTTCAACGGCACCTGCAGGAATTTTCAAACCGCTTCCTACCGCAACAATTTTTCCATCTTTAACAACCATTGTGGCATTTGTAATGGTTGTACCCGCATCTTTTACAATGGTGGCATTAGTAAAGGCAAAATGACCATGCCTTGGATCTGCCACTCCATTCTCCGGAAAAGTAGGTTGGGAAATTGATACATTGGCAAGCAGTAATAATAATCCTGCCCCCGCCAGTCTCTTCAGTTTTCTCATACAGTTTATAGATTTTAGTGAAAGTTATCGAAAAACGATTTTACATAAAAAACTTGTTGATCTGCCTCTATTGGGATGAACGGCAGAAACAGTCCTTTTGACGCTGAAAATCATATTACCTTTCAGCAGGCTGTACATATTATTTACACAGTTTTAATCCCCGCAAATAGTTTTACTTTTGAAATCAAGAAAACAGAATTATGCCGGTAACAAAGGATAGAATTAATCTCCCCGACTTTAACCTTTCACCGCGGATTGACCAGGTAGGTGTGGAAGAAAGAGCTTCCCGCTTCACCAAGCGAAGCATTAAGAAAGAATCCAAGATGAATGGGCTCAAGCTGGTGCTGAACATGATTGACCTGACCACCCTGGAAGGAAAAGACACTGACGGAAAAGTGAAACAGCTTTGTTATAAAGCCATGCATCCGCATGATGCGGTGACGGATATTCCAACTGTGGCGGCGATTTGTGTATATCCGTCGATGGTGAGAGTGGCGAAAAAAGCATTGGGTGATTCAGGTATAAAAGTAGCTTCTGTAGCCACTGCTTTCCCCAGCGGGCAAGCGCCGAGAGACATTAAAATAAGAGATACCAGGTATGCGGTAAATGAAGGAGCAGATGAAGTGGATATGGTTATCAGCCGCGGAAAATTCCATGCCGGTGAATATAATTTTGTATTTGATGAAATAGCGGCTATAAAAGAAGCCTGTGGCAGTGCAAGATTGAAAGTGATCCTTGAAACAGGCGAACTCGGAACTTTTGACAAGGTTCGCCGGGCCAGTGATATCGCTATGCTTGCAGGGGCTGACTTTATTAAAACATCCACCGGGAAAATACAACCTGCCGCCACTATGCCGGTTACATTAGTAATGCTGGAAGCGATTAGAGATTTTTATTATAAGACAGGTAAAATGATTGGAATGAAGCCAGCCGGTGGAATTTCCAAATCCAAACTGGCTTTGCATTATCTCGTTATGGTAAAAGAAGTGCTGGGTGAAGACTGGCTGAATAATGAATGGTTCCGTTTTGGTGCCAGCAGCCTCGCCAATGATGTATTGATGCAGATTGTGAAAGAGAAGACAGGATTGTACCAGAGTGCAAATTATTTTTCGGTAGATTAGATTTTCTCACAAAAACGCCAGCAAACAAAGGCGCAAAAATTTAAAGCTGAAAAAAATCTGGGGGAAATATGGATTATGGATTCAAATAATTGTCCTATCCACATACTTAACCCTCATGATATATTATAAATTTTGGGAGGAAGTACCGGAGAAAAGATGGATGAGGTGGGTTCAGTTTTTTCTGTTCTCAGCTTATTTGATTGACTGTGTTATAAAATTAAAAAACAAGAGAAAGGTAACAAATACCCGGTAAGTGAACCCTGTGGGATTTTTTTTGATGATAAGCGAATAAAACGATGAAGAGTGCGACGCAACGGAAGTTCATCCGTGTTAATGTCGCTGATAACATAAATTAATTTTTTACATGGCAAAAGCAATTGCAAAAAAGCATGTCCCGAAAAAATCAGGGAAAAGCAATACGATCAAATTAAAATTTGATACATCATGGAGCTATGCACCTGCACCCGAAAGCAAAAGCGCAGCAACGATTAATAAACAATACGACTTGTATATTAACGGGGAATGGCAAAAACCACAGAGCAAAAAATATTTTGACACCATAAATCCGGCAACGGAAGAAAAGCTGAGCGAAGTGGCAGAAGCGAATGCAGCAGATGTGGACAAAGCGGTAAAGGCCGCAAGAAATGCGTATGAAAAAGTGTGGAAGAAAATGCAGGCAAAAGAAAGGGCTAAATATATTTTCCGCATCGCCAGGATAATGCAGGAAAAAGCCAGGGAACTGGCGATCATTGAAACACTTGATGGCGGCAAACCCATTAAGGAAAGTCGTGACTTTGATATACCAACCGCTGCCAACCATTTCTTTTATTATGCCGGCTGGGCTGATAAACTGGAATATGCTTTTCCCAACAGGAAAACTGAACCACTGGGCGTAGCAGGGCAAATTATTCCCTGGAACTTTCCATTATTGATGGCGGCATGGAAGATTGCACCGGCCCTGGCAACAGGAAATACAGTTGTCTTGAAACCGGCAGAAACAACGCCATTGACCGCAATGAAACTGGCGGAAATAATACAGGAAGCTGATTTACCACCGGGTGTAGTAAATATTATTGCGGGTGCAGGAACAACAGGTGCGGCTATCGTTAATCACCCTGACGTTAATAAAATTGCCTTTACCGGTTCTACTGATGTTGGAAAAATAATTCAACGGGCCATTGCCGGAACCAATAAAAAAGCAACGCTGGAATTGGGTGGTAAAGCTGCCAATATCATTTTTGAAGATGCGCCTATTGACCAGGCAGTAGAAGGTGTTATCAATGGTATATTCTTTAACCAGGGACATGTTTGCTGTGCCGGATCAAGATTATATGTACAGGAATCTGTGGCCAAAGAAGTCATCAGAAAATTAAAAGACCGGTTGGAGTCATTGATTGTTGGTGATCCATTGGATAAGAATACTGACATTGGCGCCATCAATTCCAGGTCACAATTAGATATTATTCATAAATACATCAGTATTGGTAAAAAAGAAGGTGCTGAAATGTATGAAAGCAGCTGCCGACTGCCGGGTAAAGGATTTTTCTGCCGTCCTACTTTGTTTACCAATGTTGCACAAAGTAACCGTATAGCGCAGGAAGAAATATTCGGACCGGTGTTAGCCATCCTTACCTTCCGGACAGATGATGAAGTAATTGAGAAAGCTAATAATTCACCATATGGGCTAAGTGCCGGTGTGTGGACTGATAAAGGCTCCAAGATCTTTAATATGACAAAAAGAATGAGAGCTGGTGTGGTTTGGGCAAATACGTTCAATAAGTTTGATCCAACATCACCATTTGGCGGCTATAAAGAAAGTGGATTTGGAAGGGAAGGCGGGTTACATGGCCTTTCTGCTTATGTAAATCTTATTTAAATACAAGAACGCTGATTATTATGATTAATAAGATTAATTATGATAACCAGCGACAATCATAACTATCATAAAAATCTGCGTTCTATCATATGGAAAAAGCAATTAAAAAATCTTCGCTCAGTATCAGTGAGAACGGATTAGAAAAAAAATCTTCCGCCAAAAGACTGGAAGTGCTGAAGACCTATAAAATTTATATCGGCGGACAATTCCCCAGAACAGAATCGGGCCGTTACTATATCCCAACCAATGCAGCAGGAAAGAAACTGGCCAATGTTTGCCTCAGTTCCCGAAAGGATTTCAGGGATGCAGTAGTGGCTGCAAGAGCTGCCTTTGGTGGCTGGAGTGGCCGTGCAGCTTTCAACCGCAGCCAGATATTATACCGCATGGCAGAAATGCTGGAAGGAAGGAAATCACAATTTATTGATGAGTTGGTACAACAGGATTCCCCGAAAGCAAAAGCAGAAAAAGAAGTCAACCTGTCTATTGACCGGCTCATCTATTATGCCGGATGGTGTGATAAGTTTCAACAACTATTCAGCGCTGTAAACCCTGTAGCAAGTTCCCATTTCAATTTTTCTGTTCCGGAACCAACAGGAGTTGTATCTGTCATCGCTCCGCAGGCAGATGGATTATTAGGTTTGGTATCCGTGATTGCACCTGTAATTGCCGGTGGTAATACTTGTATCATACTGGCATCAGAAACAAAACCCCTCTGTGCCGTTACATTTGCGGAAGTGCTTAATTCCTCTGATCTGCCGGGTGGTGTTGTCAATATTTTAACAGGAAAACCATCCGAACTGGCTTCCTGGTTCGTTGATCATATGGATGTAAATGCAACCATTTATTGTGAAAACAATTCTGAGATAAAGAAAATGATAAGGGAAAAATCTGCTATGAATCTGAAACGCATTACTTTCTATGATAAAGTAAACTGGTACACCTTTGAGGGCCAGTCTCCTTACTTCATAATGGATACCCAGGAAATAAAAACTACCTGGCACCCGGTTGAGAATATTGCCGGTGCAGGCGGAGGATACTAATTTTGGTAAGATATTTGCACCTTATGCCACACATGAAATTCCTACTTACAATTGCCGTCTTTTTGTTAACAAATGCCTGTTTTGCACAAGATACAGCGTGGAAAAAGCCTATAGACAGTAATTCTGTTGTGGTTCATAAAGATCCCCGTATTGACCTCTTAGTGAAAAAACAGGCCCAGATCAACGAAGAAACCAGCCGGGCGGGAAGAAGAACAGATAAAGGTTTTCGCCTGATGATCATCAGTACCAATAACCGGGATGAAGCGTTGGCTGCCAAAACAAAAGTATATACTTACTTCCCTGAATTGAAAGCTTACCTGTGGCACCAATCGCCTTATTACAAAGTGAAAGCCGGCAACTTCAAAGACCGGAAAGAAGCAGAAGCCTACCAGAAAAGACTGAATGTTTACTTCCCGAAAGGCGTCTTTATTATGAAAGATATCATTGAAGTAAAATCAGCCAGACCGGGAGAAGAAGAAACAATCCTGTAAAAGAATAAAACTACTTAGCTGACAAACCATTCTTACACAGAATGGTTTGTTTATTTTTGCTGTATGCAAGAAAAAATAAAAGCCCTCGCAAAAAAATATTTTCCTGAATTTATAGAGATCCGTCATCATCTTCATGAACATCCGGAATTAAGTTACCAGGAATTTGAAACTTCAAAGTTTGTTCAAAACAAACTGAATGAATTTGGAATTCCTTTCGAAGTAAAAGCAACAACGGGTGTTGTCGGTTTGATAAAAGGCAAAAATCCCGAATCAAGAATAATTGCACTTCGTGCTGATATGGATGCCCTCCCTATCAAAGAGGAAAATGATATCCCCTACAAATCAAAGAACGAAGGAGTGATGCATGCCTGCGGACATGATGTGCACACCACCTGCCTACTGGGTGCTGCAAAGATCCTGCAGGAATTGAAAGACGAATGGGAAGGCACAGTAAAATTAATATTTCAACCCGGAGAGGAAAAAAATCCCGGTGGGGCTTCGCTGATGATAAAAGATGGTGTACTGGAAAACCCAAAACCGCAGGCTATACTTGCCTTGCATGTAAACACCATCCTGGAAACAGGTCAGTTGAGTTTTCGTGGTGGAAAAGTAATGGCCAGTGCCGATGAATTATATTTTACAATAAAAGGAAAAGGAGGCCACGCCGCCTCTCCGCATCTGATAGTAGACCCGATCCTTATCAGTTCTCACCTGGTCATTGCTTTACAACAGTTGATCAGTAGAAATAATAATCCTTTTAATCCATCCGTTCTTTCCATTACTTCTTTTAATGGAGGAAATACCACCAATGTTATTCCCAATGAAGTAAAGTTGATGGGAACATTCAGGGCCATGGATGAAGAATGGCGTTTCAAATCACATGCCCTCATGAGTAAATTAACAAGAGATCTTGTGCATTCAATGGGAGGAGAAGTTGATCTGCACATCGATGTTGGTTATCCCTGTGTAATGAATAATGAAAAACTTACTGCTGATGCAATGAAAAAAGCTTCAATGTACATGGGTACAGAAAACGTAAGCGAAACAGAACTCCGGATGGGTGCTGAAGATTTTGGCTATTATGCACAACAAATACCGGCCTGTTTTTATCGCCTGGGTACTATGAATGCTTCAAAAGGCATTACAGCAGGGGTTCACACTCCTACCTTTAATATTGATGAAAATGCAATTGAAATTGGAATGGGAATGATGGCATGGCTGGGTAGTAGTATCCACACTTAAACAACTTCTTTAATTAAGGACCTTTTCTTTAAAATTTCACCGGGTTTTTATTTTGTACCTTGCACTTCCGTATGAAAATCATGTGATGAATGATCAGAATTAAAACAGATTTATGCAAAACGACCTACGCAAACAACAGGCTCTTGAATACCACGCCAAAGGAAGACCCGGAAAGATTGAAGTAATACCAACCAAAGAAGCCAAAACTCAACGAGACCTTTCTCTGGCTTACTCACCCGGTGTTGCTGCACCCTGTCTCGAAATAGCGGCTAACCCTGAAGATGTTTACAAATACACGGCCAAAGGAAACCTGGTTGCAGTCATCAGTAACGGAACTGCAGTGTTAGGTTTAGGTGATATCGGCCCGGAAGCTGGTAAGCCGGTAATGGAAGGCAAAGGAGTACTTTTCAAAATATTTGCAGACATTGATGTTTTCGATATTGAGATCAATGAAAAAGATCCCGAAAAATTTGTACAGATTGTAAAAGCCCTGGAACCAACTTTTGGAGGCATCAACCTTGAAGATATTAAAGCACCTGAATGTTTCTACATTGAACAAAGATTAAAAGCGGAGATGAATATTCCGGTAATGCATGACGACCAGCATGGTACCGCTATAATCAGTGCTGCCGCCTTATTGAATGCCTGCGAAGTGCAAAAGAAAAAAATTGACAAAGCAAAATTTGTAGTAAGTGGTGCCGGCGCAGCAGCTGTTGCCTGTATGAAATTATATATTGCCTTGGGAGCAAAAAGAGAGAATTTCAGGGTTTTTGATAGCAAGGGCCTTATTCATGAAAGCCGTACTGACCTGGATGAACTAAAAAAAGAATTTATAGCAACAGGCAAAAATGTAACCCTTACAGAGGGTATGAAAGATGCGGATGTTTTTATTGGGTTAAGTAAGGGGGGCTTGTTAAATGCTGACATGATCAAAAGCATGGCAAAAAATCCCATCGTTTTTGCAATGGCCAACCCTGATCCTGAAATAAGCTGGGAAGATGCTACCGGTGCCAGAAAGGATATCATAATGGCCACCGGCCGCAGCGATTATCCCAACCAGGTAAATAATGTACTCGGTTTCCCTTACATTTTCCGCGGTGCACTTGATGTTCGTGCAAAACATATCAATGAAGCCATGAAACTGGCTGCTGTAAAAGCATTGGCCGAATTGGCCAAAACACCTGTTCCTGACATTGTGAATATGGCCTACAATGAAACCAATATCAGTTTTGGTGAACATTATATTATTCCCAAACCGTTAGACCCAAGATTGTTGGTCACTGTAGCACCCGCAGTTGCAAAGGCTGCCATGGAAAGTGGTGAAGCGCAGCAACCGATTACTAACTGGGACGAATATGTAAATAACCTGGAAAAAAGATTGGGACTGGATAACCAGGTGATGAGGGCCATTGGTAATAAAGCCCGTCGTGATCCAAAACGAATTGTTTTTGCGGAGGCTGACAATGTAAAAATTCTTAAATCAGCACAAATCATCTTTGATGAAGGCATTGGCTACCCTATCCTGCTGGGAGATGAAAATAAAATAAGAACAATTGCTGATACTAACGGGATCGACATTGAGGGTTTGCCCATTTTTGATCCGAGAAGTGATGCGATGGAGGATAAAAGGAACCAGTATGCAGAAATATTTTTTGCCAAAAGAGGAAGAAAAGGTTTTAATGCCTATGAAGCAAAAAAAATAATGAAGGACCGCAATTACTATGGTTGTATGATGGTGGAATGCGGTGATGCAGATGCCATGATCTCCGGCCTTTCCAAGAACTATCCTGATACCATCCGCCCGGCTATGCAAATAATCGGTACCGAGGAAGGTGTTAGCAAGATCGCAGGCATGTACATGATGCTGACCAAAAAAGGACCCCTTTTCCTGGCAGACACTACAGTCAACTTCAACCCCACGGCGGAAGAACTGGCTGAAATAACCCTTTTAGCAGCCAGGGAAGTACGTTATTTCAATATTGTTCCCCGTATCGCCATGCTGAGTTACTCCACTTTTGGCAGCAGTAATTCACCCGAAGCAAGATTAGTTGCTGAAGCTAGAAAAATTGTAAAAGCAAAAATGCCTTCCTTAATAGTTGATGGCGAGATGCAGGTAAATGTGGCGTTCAATAAAGAATTAATGAAAGAAAACTATCCATTCTGTGAGTTGGTGGATAAAGATGTAAACACATTAATTTTTCCTAACCTGGCAGCAGGCAATATAGCTTACAACCTGATGAAAGAACTGGAGACGGCGGATGCAGTGGGACCAATTCTGTTGGGATTGAAAAAACCGGTACATATTCTTCAACTGGGGAGCTCGGTTCGCAGCATCCTGAATATGGCTTTAATTGCTGTGGTAGATGCACAGATCAAAAGCAAAACCCCTACGGATGAAATAGTCAAACGTTCCCGTTGGTGGAAACGCTTTCGTAAGGAAAAACCGGCAGATGCAGGAGCTTACCGTTAAAGTAATACTTAATCGAAAAGCCAATAGCCCCGCTACTGGCTTTTCTCTTTTCATCCTGTATCTTAGCAACTCAAATGACCATTTTCAACGACATAGGCCGTTACCTTTTGATGATAAAAGGAATGTTTTCCAAACCGGAAAACGGTAAGATGTATTGGAAAGAGTTTATTCATCAATGTACTGAGATCGGTTTTGGTTCACTGGGCATTGTAGCCATCATCTCTGTATTCATTGGAGCCGTTTCTACAATCCAGACTGCCTACCAGTTGGTTAGCCCACTGATCCCCCCCTCTACCATTGCTCAAATTGTAAGGGATACCGTAATTCTTGAATTTGCGCCTACACTTGTATGTATTGTATTAGCAGGGGTAGCGGGTAGCCGGATTGCCAGTGAGTTGGGAAATATGCGGGTAAGTGAACAGATAGATGCACTCGAAATCATGGGCATAAATACCAAAGCCTATTTAATAATGCCTAAAATTGCTGCCGCCTTATTAATGATCCCTTTGCTGGTAGTAATCGCAATGGCATTGGGCATCTGGGGGGGAAGGCTTGCCGGAACCATGTCCGGAATTCTTTCCGGGAACATTTATGATAAAGGGCTCCTTGAATTCTTTGTACCCTATAATGTATTTTTTGCCCTTACCAAAGCTTATGTATTCTCCTTCATTATCTCCAGTATACCGGCTTTTTATGGTTATTATGTAAAAGGGGGTGCATTGGAGATTGGCAGGGCCAGTACAAAAGCTGTTGTGGTAAGTTGTATACTTATTTTGTTTGCGGATTATATTTTATCAGCATTACTCCTTTAACCGGTTGAATGATTGAAGTAAAAAACATAAAAAAGAGCTTTGACGGAAAAGTCGTCATCGAAGATGTAAGCACTGTGATGAAGGCCGGGCAGTGTAACCTAATTATTGGAACCAGTGGCAGCGGAAAGACAGTATTACAAAAATGCATCGTAGGGTTATTTGAACCAGACAGTGGTGAAGTTTTATACAGCGGGAATAATTTCACAGCGA
>Ga0073902_10000177_pt1 | contig 44505 bp, 44 predicted proteins | sample KloWWTmeKNB19Kit_FD_66667 | JGI IMG/M metagenome (GOLD analysis project Ga0073902, IMG submission 66667) | Active sludge microbial communities from Klosterneuburg, Austria, studying microevolution and ecology of nitrifiers - Klosterneuburg... | ecosystem: Engineered > WWTP > Aerobic digester >...
CCACTATCCTTTTTATCGCTTTTATTGCGCTCTAAATGCATCTGAATATAACGCTTGATGCTGATGGCATTTACCACGCTTAAACGACATCCCTGCTCATGCAGATAAAAAGCCAGGAGAATGAAATACACACCGGTTGCCTCCATTACAAAATGATAGTTGGTGCCCGTGTGTTCCAGAATTTTTTGAAGCAGGCGTTGTTGTTACCCACTTGTAAATGAAAGAGCTCACCAAGGTTGTTTTGATAGGTAACATCCAGGGTAAGGTGAGAAACATCAATACCGCAGCATAATAAATTGATGTCCATGATGTGTTGTTTTAAATGAATGTTTTAACTTTAGGGGTAAGAAAAGGGGTGGTGGCTATCATGTTATAATGGCTCAAAGCCAAAGCGGTTTTACAGCCTTACTCCGCCCTTTGTTCTTTCAAATATTTTTATCCAAGTTCCTTTACTAAATTTAGTGAATTGTAAACATAGGAAGCGGTTTGGCAATATGGCGGGGTGACGTATATATGCTCACTTTTTGTTCACTATACGGCTGCAGTCCGGGCTGGACTTTTACTATTGAGCTTTAGTTGTTATCTTCATCATTAGTAATTCTATTCGGCTTTGGTTATGGGCTGACGATTTTCAATTACCGCCACATCGCCAAGCCGTAGCCGTTGTAGGTAACCCTATAGCAACATCCTGCACTCATTCAACATCTATTACTTTGACAAACCCGATAACAGGCCGACACACAATTACAGCACATTTGCAGGCTCACAAAGCCAGACACAAAGCCAACCTGCAAAAGAGCTGTAATTCTGCCAACGCTTCAACCCAGCAGCAGAACTTATCCAAGCGACAGAATAAAATTTCAACATTAAGTCATAAAACTATTCAGGAAATTCAAAATCAATGCTTCCATATCTATTTGGACTAATCAGTGCTTTCTGTTTTGGCATCAGCAATGTTTACTGGAAAACGGCAGGCAAATCCATCAGCTTTTCTAGTGCTGTTTTTTTTCGAGGGATAATAGCTACTTCATTCTTTGCCGCTACATGGTTCATTCTGGCAAATTCTAATAACAACACTACCCTTACCATTAATGCAGGGGCGACGATATCACAATACCTGAAAACAATGCTGCTTTGTTTGGTATGTTCGTTGGGTCTTGTCTTTTATTTGCTATCTCTAAATTATTCGCCAGTCAGTATATCAGTTCCGCTTTCTTCAATTAATATTTTCAGTATCCTGACAGCAGTATTCATTTTGGGAGAAACTTTTAAGACGATATACTTTGCTTCGTTCACATTAGCCTTTGTCGGAATATTATTATCACAATCTTTTAGAATTGACAATAAAGGAATACAGTGGAATAAAGGAGCAACTTTTGCTTTGCTTGCATCTTTATTTTGGGGAACCACGTATGCCTTATTCAAATTCTCTGCTTCATGGCTTGGAGCAATTCCTTTGGCCTTTATTCTCGAATGTTGTGTTACCATAACAGCTTTAGTGTGGATGCTATTCTCAAAATCCGGTTCTATTAAAAAGAATGGGCAATTATCAATCAAAAATATAAAGCATTATTTCATATTAGCTGCTTTATTGGTTGGCGGAACTTTTTTTTTCAACCTCGCTATTCAGCAAATTCCAGTATTGATGATTAATATACTGGGCAACTTCACTTTAATTGTTTCAATATCTGCGGGCATCCTTTTTTATAAAGAAAAACTAACTGCGAAACAAGTGACTGGAATAAGCTTAGTAGTCATTTCCATTGCCATTGTACAGTTTATAAAATGATTTTGAGCCTTATTTCTCTTTCAGTCTTTCGGCAACAAAGATATAATCCTTGTGCATTTGCTGATAAATAAACGGATCAAACAAGTTTGAATCAACACTCTTGAAATATTGAGAAGCCTTTCTTTTGTTCCCCTGCAAAACGTTTGCATAAGTTTTATAAATCAGTAATTCATTTTGACCTTTCGCCCCCCAATGCGTTTTCGCTTTCTTTGGTGGTTTTTCATGGTGCTTTTCAAAATCGTTGACAACCTGTACAAGCCAATCGGTTCTCATACTTCTGAATAATTCCCTGCAGAGATAAAGTGCAAACCCTAAAGCTTTTTCATAATCTTTTACATACGCATATTGCTGAATAGTCATGTAATATGGTGAAGTTGCATTAAAGTGATGGCATGATTCTTCGGAAAGACAAATGCCAATATAACGGGCTGCGGGAATCTCATGAATATGTGCCGATATTTTCAATCCTTTTATTTTTTTATACCAGCCGATTCGTTGAATGACATTACCCGATTGTACAGCCTGACTGAATTTCAGTGCAAAATAAAACAGCTTGTCCTGTACTTCACTTTGCTTTTGCCTGTGATACGCATCCAACAACTTGCCGTAATAGCCTTGCAAATAATCTTCATCAACAAACCATTCTATAAAATACCGTTGTGCATTTTTGTTGACAGCCAGCGATTCTGTAAGTTCATCTGCAATATCGGGATGACTCCGAAACATCAAACCCATCGTTTGCCCAACATAATACATTTGCACGGGGCTATGAATTTTTTCATCAAAAATTACAGGCATATTAAACACCTGTTTTAAGAATTGAATATTTTTTTGCCTTGCAGCTATACTAATCATTTCAATAATAAAGGGAAATATTTCCGACCCCTTACCCAACTGCCTGCACAGGCTAACAATTCTTTTTGTATTGATGGTTTGTGTAGTAAGCGAAATAGATATTTGATGGTGCAGCAGGTGAATATCATTTGTAAAGCCATCATCTATAATTGATTTTGTACCACCCGGTGCAGTAATGATTTCTGCCTTTTCAATATTCGCAAGCAGACTGCTCCAATCCTTATACCCAATGTAAGTCGCAATTATATCTAATGTATAAAGCCGTGGCTGTTCAACGCTTTTTGCAAATCCAAACAATCGCTTCAATGTAGTGATGCTTACCCGTTCATGGCAAACTTTATTGATACTATTAGCAAGCCCATCACAATCCTTTGAATAGCGAAGGGGCTTTCCATACCGGGCTTCAATTTTCTGACGAATAGCAGCAGTAATCATACAAGAAAGATAAAATAAAAATTAAAGACACCACCTCCCGTAATGTAATGAACGGAATGAACGAAATGAATGAAACGTTTTCTAAGAAACCAAAAAATGAAAATTAAATTTGGCAAACCACTTGAATGTCAAAATTCATTACACTGAAGGAAACGTATAATCCCCTAACAACTCAAGGCTTAGGTGAGAAATCTATCAATACTTCTGAAATTATACATATTTCAAGACTTGCCTTTTCTCCTTACAAAAGAATAAAAACAATCAAAAGCAGGATTCATCTTACCAATGGAGAAATATTTGACGTAAAAATATCCAACGAAGAAATTTTACTAATGATAAATAAAGTATTATGAAGCATATATTTCTCCATGTATTGGCTATCACAGTATTTCTGAATAAATCTTACTCTCAAAAAACATTGAAAGAATACTACGATATTTTTAATACTCAAATAAAAGAAGAGTTACAAGTAAATGCCTACGGTTTAGGAGAGGGGTTTTACAAATCATATTATAAAAGAGGTGGCTTTAAGGAAACTGGATTTTATTCAAAAGGCAAAATGACAGGGCTATGGTCATACTATTCAGAAGGTGCAACAAAACCGTATCAGCAATGGAAATTTGATAACCAAGGCAGAAAAATAATGTATAAAAATTGGTATTCAGGACATCTGACTGGTAAATTAGAAGAATGGACAGAATGGTCGCAAGAAGAAACTGATGAAAACGGTTATCCGTTAATAACAAAGCATATCCTTTACACAGATAATGAGGTTGATGAGAATTATAGTATCATAAAATATGGAGTGGGTTATTATATGCTGTATGACCTTGATATTAGAAGAAGTTTGCCTTTAGAAAAAAGATACTTTAAAGAGTATTATTTTACTGGCAAAATTAGGCATCAGTGGATATTTACAAAGGATAAAAAAAAAATAGAGACATGGTATGACGAAAGCGGAAACCTTTTAATGAAAACAACCGAACAACTTCAAAATAATATCCAAGAATTCAAACCCGGTACAACCAAAATTCAAACAGCAAATATTCAAGAGAAATATACCGTTGAAGAAACAACCTACCTTTTCAAAGACCCTGATTTATTGTCAGACATTCTTATAGAAGTTGAAAAAGGGGCTATTATTATTGCTAAAAACATTGAATCAAAAGATTTTAAAAAAGTTACTCATAAAGGTATAACCGGATATATTTACTCTTTATCTTTATCGCCTTTTTCAAACTAATTTTAGCAATCCCAAGTTATTAAAAGCCCTGACTACTGTAAAACATTAATAAATTGAAAAAATAAACAAAATGAAAAAGACCTCTTCACTTTTTTTTATATTTATGCTGTTTCTCTTGTCAACCAAACTATCAGCACAAACCTTATATGCAGCATATATTTTCAACGGTAGTATAGGAAAAAATTCAATTGTACTTACATTTATAGTGCCGGATCATTTTTATAATTATGACCAAGGAAGCTACTATTACACAAAAAACAAACAGAAAATCGAATTCCGTGGACAAGATATGGCAGAAATAAATGCAGATGGTGTGCAAAAATTAACAGAAACAGTCAATGGGATAAATACAGGGTATTTTATTTTTAATAATCTTGATGTTATTGAATCAAAAAAAATAGTTGGAAAATGGTTCACTATGGATGGTAAAACCGTTTACCCAGTTGTTTTAACACTATCAAAAACTAAATATCCATATTAACCATTTATAAGAATGCCTTGCACACAGGGCTCGACACAATGCTAACAAGGCATATCCACTTGCCCTGCCTTACGCTTCCGAGACACAATCTTCTTAGTTGGACACAGACATTTACTTTAACGCACCAGGACGGGTCATACTACTATCAACGGCATATCCGTCTGACCCGAACACGGATGAGCAATAGATTATATTTTCAACTTTTGTATCTTCGGGCGGCAGCAGTTCCGGGCTGGAAGTTTTCCAAATGCCCTGCCGAACGCAAAGCTGTAGCCGTTAGCAGCCATTTCTAACTTGCACTTAACTTCTTTTATGATTAAGTCTAAAGAAGCTCCTACATAACCAATGCTACAAGGAAACCATTTTCCATTAATCAATGTTAGACAATTTCTAAAGACTTAAACCTTCAATTAAACAAAAAAAATCTAAGATATGATACATCATAAATCAAGGTTACTATTCTTAGTAACAATGTTACTTAGTAGCTTGTATTTGTATGGACAAAACGTTGTCTATTTAAGAAATGAAACATACAATAATGACAAAACCATTAAGGGCGATAAGGTTGTTTTTGAAAGAAATGGTTCTATAAGACTAAATAATGCTGCAATACTTCGAATTATTGCAACAGAAATTGAAGTTCAAAGTGTCTATGTAATAGATGCAAAAGGAGTAAAGGGAACTGACGCAACCGGAACTTTGCCGGATTGGTGTGCCCATAATTGTAACTGTGGATTTCATAATCAAGGGCAAAGTGACTGGGAAAAAGCCGGTGGAGAAACTGATAGGGGTAATAAAGGTGGCAACGGAACTAACGGTGGATCAGTATTTATAACGTATTGTCAGTTATCAGGTATAGAAGGCGGTTTTGGTAACTTAAGAGTTCAAACAAATGGTGGACAAGGTGGTGCTGGGGGAATAGGTAGAAAGTTAATCAACCCTTGCGTTGATTGGAGTCAACCAATGAAGTACAAATTTGGTCCTACGGGCCATGCTGGCGACAATGGAAAAGATGGAATATTCCGTTATTCATTAGATTGTACACCACTAACCAACAGGTCTGAATTTACAATAGACGCTAAAAGTTCTTGGTTAAATACCGGAATTACAGTCAGAGCAAATTCAACTTTAATTGTAAATCAAATTTCGGGTGCCTGGAGCGTTGATAATGCAAACTATCCTTTAGTTAATGGTGACGGCCACACAAATGAATCATCTACTGCTCTTGCAAATTTTCAAGATTTTAAAGCTCTAAAGTCGGCATATTTTGGTTCATTAATAGGAAAGATAGGTGGTAATTCACCGTTTAAAATCGGCTCAAATTTTCAACAGGTAATGAGTCAAACTGGTACATTGTATCTACAAATTAATGATCTTGGTCTAGGTGACAATGGTGGTAGTATAACCGTCAGTGTTCTTCAGCGTTAATATCATATTGAAAACTGCCTAACAAACGGCTGCTAACAATGGTATCCTATGTATATAGGCCTTAGAGAGTTTATATGGTAAATCTATTATTTTCTTTTGAAAGTAAGAGATGAATAGATTGAATATTTTTATTCACCCCTCACCTTCGCCAGATTTTTTTTTGTCCATTTCAAAATTATTTTAACCTCTGCAACTACACAAGATTTTTTTGCTGTTGCAGCATCTTATTATTATTCATTACCAGCATCCTATAAGTAGATCCCGCACCTGTGGCGAGACTACAAGTCCCTGTGATTAAATAAATAATAGCTTTCCGCTCTTCTGGCGGAAAAAACAACCAGCTACAGTCTTGCCGAAGTCAATGCTTCGTCGTTTGATTATATTACGATGACAACCCATGTTTTGTAGTCTGATTGCAGTTACTTAATTGTTTAGATAATCAATTTCTTAAAAAGCATAGCCCTACATCTCAAACTCCCAAACCGTTCTATAATCTCCAAATTTTTCTACATAGGAAAGAAATTCATTATAAAATTTATCAGCACCTATTGTAGCACTGTCGCCTATTACAATCAACTGCTCTTTGGAACGGGTGATGGCTACATTCATTCTTCGGTAATCTTTTAAAAAACCAATTTCGCCTTCATCATTACTTCTTACCAGCGATACAATTATGTTTTCTTTTTCCTGACCCTGAAAACTGTCAATGGTGCTTTTGCGAAGCTGTGCTGGTAACAATTCGGCAGCAGCCGCTACCTGACCAGAGTAGGGAGATATAAAAGCAGATGTAGAAAGACTCCATTGCTCTTGCTCCAGTACCTTGTTTACGATTTGCAGTTCACCTTCGTTTTGCAGACTAACGCCATCGGGTCCATGTTTTTCATTATACCCCGAGCCTGCTGTATCAATGAAGGTAATATGTGTTCCATTGTTTTGTAAGTGTTTTGCTGTTTGCAGCAGACTATTATAAAAATACTGACTGCTGAACCCGGCAATGGCTTCACGCATACGATACTGTGTGTTTAATAAGTGAGCCGCATCGTTGTGTGCAATGGCTGCTTCTAATATGGAACGATTAAATCCCAGCATTGCAGCTTCATTGCTCAACACAGTCGGCGGTAATTGCCAGTGGTCGCCGGCCAGCACTATTTTTTCTGCTTTTGAAAAAATACACCAGGCCAATGGCTCTATACATTGACCCGCTTCATCTATTATCAAAGTATCAAATTTCCGATTGCCCAAATTTTCATCGTATAACCCAATAGGTGTGCCTGCAATTACATCAGCTTCATCCAGCAGTTTTTCTTCATGGTAACTCTGTAATTTTTTTATTTCACTTCTTATTTCCTTTACTTCTTTAAAAAGCAGATTGCGTTGCTCTCTCTCGGCTTTTCCAAAACTGCGTTTGTACTTGAGCGCCATGCGGCGAAATTCTTCAGCTCTTATTTTTAGTTGCTTTATTTCTTTTTGTGCGTTGCTATTGCTCATTTTACCTTCAGGCGTATGCGAAAATATTTCGGCATCTACCTTACTACTGTTGCCCACTCTTAAAAGCTTTACGCCTTTTTGTATCAACGTTTTTGCAAAATGATCAACGGCAGTATTGCTGGGTGCGGCTATCAAAACTTTTTCACCATTCTTAATAAGTTGCAAAACGGCTTCTACAAGGGTTGTGGTTTTGCCGGTTCCGGGCGGGCCATGCAAAATAGTAATGCCATTATTTTGTATCACTTTGGCAACGGCCTGTTGCTGACTTTCATTCAGTTTTTTATTTTGAAAATCAAAAGATGAAAGGTTGATTTGTTCATTATTTAATGTGACAGCATCCGTTTGATGAATTTTTTCAAACAACTGTACCAATTGTTTGTTTTGCTCCAGTTCCTTCATCACTTTTTTCATAATGGCAGTGGTTCGTGTATCGGGTGCCAGTTTGATGCCTACGCCATTGTCTTCAATCCAATCGGGGAAGTCGGGGGCGAACAAACGAAACTCTCCCTGCCTTCCATTAATGCTTAGCAAAACACCTTTTATAGAATCTTCGCCAGACAAAAAACATTCAATGGCAGCCCCTTCTTTAAACAAATTTGTTTCGGGTGGGAAACTCATTTTGAAGCTGATTTCAGGATAATCGGCATAGCCGAAATTTTTTCGGGTTACTATGATGGGATGCAGCGCAAGACCTTCGGCTTTCAGTTGTTTTAAACTATGCGACTGGTCAAGTTGATAACGTTTTGCCTGTTCTTTTTCTTCCAGTTCAATGCAGTCAATTAGTTTTTGAATATGCAAGTGCATGGCGGCAAGTTAAGTCATCAAACTCTGAGATTGAATTTTTTTGTTTTCACCTTGCTTTGGTCTAACTTTTCTAAAATTTTCAGGATGCGAATGCAGCTGATTACCGTTTTTATTTTAATAATTGTGTGTAGCATTTCTTCCTTCAGTCAAACACCCAGCCTGGTGTTGCCGGTTGGGCATACAGATGCAGTCATCAGTACATCATTCAGCCCCGATGGGAATTATGCAGTTACAGTTTCACTGGATGGCACAGCCAAATTATGGGAGGCGAATACAGGAATGCTGATTAAAGACTTCCGAATTTCAGGTGATGCTTCTATTATAAAAGCGGACGCCGCTCGTTTTTCAAAAGATGGAAAATTGTTGGTAATTATTTATGAAGGCGATCATTTTTCTGTTTATAGAATGACGGATGGAAAACCATTTGAACCGGAAACAGAAGGAGGCACATTGAGCCATTTAATTGACTTGCCACAACGAACGGATATTGCTCATATTCTTCAAATGTTTAGCAGCGACTCCCGTTTTTTTATTTATGGTTGGGGTGTTGATGACCCCTTTGTTTTCAATGTACAAACCGGGAAAAAAGTATTTTCTATAAAGGGCATTGCAAAAGAAAATTATTGTACTCATATCTTCTTTTCACCTGACAATAGAAAATTGTTTGTTGTTACTGATAAGAATTTTTTATTTGTGTGCAATGCCTCAACAGGTGCTGTTCTTAAAAAAATTAAACTGGTATCAGATTTTAATGATTTTATTGTTGCTGATAATAACAGGTCTGTTGTATGTATTGCCGATATTTTCCAGGATACAAAACAAGTGCAGGTACTAAATTTATTAACCGGCAAATTCCATAATCAACAAGGGGTTGAACCTTATGGATTACAAATGTTCAATGAAGATGGAAACAAGATGATACAGTTTTTTGGTGGTGAACAAAAAGGGGAAGACCTGATTTTGCCAAACGGATTGCTTGATGCAAGGATTTATTATGATTCTGTTTCTGTTTGGGATGTTAGAACGGGAAAAAGAAAATTCGAATTAAGCAGCATGAATGTTTTACTGGCTGGAAGAACGAGTACGCTGTTTGGACGTAAAACAAATAAATTGTTTTTGCCAGAGGGGGAGAACAAGATTACAGTTTTCGACGGCAGCACTGGAACACAATTGTATCAAGTGAAAGCGGATGGGGGCTATCTGCGAAAAACAGCATTGAGTAGCGATGAAAAATGGATAATGACACTTACTGGTTCTAATAAAATTATTTTCTGGAATGTGGAGAATGGAAGTATGATCAAACAAATTGATGCAGAAATTGATTCTATTTTAGATTTCAGCTTGAGTGAAGATAAAAATAAATTATTGTTAGCCTCGGCAAATGGAAGTACTAAAGTATGGGACATACAAACGCAGAAAGAAATTACTTCATTAAAAGGATTTTCCAATCCATATTTATCAGCGAGGCTAAGTGCAGATGGTCGTAAAATATTTTTATACAACAATCATTTTACAAAAACGGTGGATTTAATTTCTGGTGATATTGCTATTGACTCAGCATCCTTTATAAAAGTGGATACAAATGAAATCAGTTTTGATATCGAATGGATAAATGGAAAGGATACTATTTCAAGAACTGAATTTTTAAACATGTTGACAAGGAGCCTACGCTTTAAACAAAGCCCCGATTGGAATCTGAAGATATGTAATTACGGAGTCAATTTGCTTTTTCTTTGTCCTGCTGAAAATGAACATATAGAAGCAAATTCTGATACAGCATTTTCAAAAATACCAAGAACTAATTTTTCTTCATTTGAGATAATCAATGATGCACAGTTTAGTGATGATAGCAAAAAACTGATAGTCACTTATCAGAATAATTATATTTCAGTATTTGATATTTCAACAGGAAAAACCCTTTTTTCTTATATTGATATGGGTGACAATGATTATTTAATTGTAGATACAATTACAGGATATTACAAAGGAACAACTGCTGCTGCCCGAAAAATTCATTATGTAGCAGATAATAAAAAAGTAATCACTTTTGAGCAGTTGGATGTTAAGTATAACCGGCCGGATAAAATCTTGGAATCAATAGGAAGCGTTGATACTGCATTGATTCGGTCATTACGCAATGCTTATGAAAAAAGAATCAAAAAGTTGGGTATTGACACCACTTCTTTTCAAAATGGCTACGATTTGCCTACGGGTGAGATTGCAAATAGAAACCAAATCTCATTTGAACAAAAATCGGACAATCTTACTTTGAAAATAATTGCAACAGATCAAAAACAATTATTACAAAGTTTGAATATTTTGATGAATGAAGTACCCCTTTGGGGTTTTAAAGGAATTGATTTGACTGGATTCAAACGAAAAAAACTTGATACAACTATAACGGTAAAACTGACTGCTGGAGAAAATATTATTGAAGTCTCTGTTTTCAATCAAAACGGCATTGAGAATTACAGAGTGCCCCTCAAAGTAAATTATAACCCTGCGTTACCAATAGAGCCCAAAGTTTATTTTGCAGGGATAGGCACAAATATGTTTGCTGACAGTAGCTATAACCTGCGCTGGTGTGTACAGGATATTCGTGATCTGGCAGCTGCACTTGCTTCAAAATTTGGCAAACAATTTATACTGGTTGACACTTTGTTTGATGATAAAGTAAATATAGAATCGGTACAGTCTATAAAAAAGAAATTATTGCAGACCGGAGTGAATGACAAAGTAATTATTTCCTTCTCGGGGCATGGGTTGCTTTCAAGTTCAATGGATTATTTTCTTTCTGCTTATCATATTAATTTTCAAAAACCTGAATTGGGTGGTTTACCTTATGAACTTTTGGAAAATCTGTTAGATTCTTTGCCCGCAAGAAAAAAATTATTGTTGCTCGATGCCTGTCATAGTGGGGAAGTGGATAAAGAAGATGTAAACAAAATAAATGCCTCGCTTACTACTATAGTTCGTGATAGTTTGAGCAGTAATGCTGCAACAAAGGGAGGCATTGTTACGAATACAACTACAGGCGAAAGCAAATTGGGTCTTCAAAACAGTTTTGATTTGATGCAAAATTTATTTGCCAATGTAGGCAAGGGGACAGGGGCCACCATTATTGCCGCTTCTGGCGGTGTACAGCTGGCACAGGAACGAAGCGATTTGGGGCATGGCGTTTTTACATTTAGTATTATAGAAGCATTAAAGAAATTTAAGACAATAAAAATTGCTGCGCTTAAAAAATTTGTGAGCGATGAGGTATTCAAACTCACCCGTGGTTTGCAAAAGCCTACGGCACGCATGGAGCCATTACTCGCTGATTGGAATTTATGGTAACCGATTATTAAGAAATATTTGGCAAAGTCTTTGACTAAATTTGCGCAAATACTTTATTATGAAATTTCCCAATAAAAAATCCGTCATTTTATTTTCACTTTTTTCAGTATTCGTTGGAATCAATTCGCTTAATGCTCAAAAAAAAGATAAACTTGAAAAACTAAAAGATGATTCCAAAATTGCTAAATCAGATTTTGAAAAAACGGATGGGATGATGAACAGCCTTTTTAAAAATGCTTATGGCTATGTCATTTTTCCCAATGTAGGTAAAGGCGCTATTGGCATTGGCGGTGCTGCCGGAAATGGTATCGTTTTTCAGGATGGAGATATGATTGGTAAAGCCAAATTAGCCCAATTGAGTATAGGCTTTCAATGGGGTGGGCAGGCTTATAGAGAAGTTATATTTTTTGAAAACAAAGAAGCGATGGATCGATTTAAGGAAAATCGTCTTGAGTTTTCTGCCCAGGCATCAGCAGTTGCCGCAACAGCTGGAGCATCAGCCAATGTAAAATATGCAAATGGCGTAATGATTTTTACACAAACAAAAGGTGGTTTGATGTATGAGGCATCTATTGGCGGCCAAAAATTTAAATACACGGAGTTTTGATAACTTTACATCCTAAAATTTATCACATGAAACTTTTATTCTTGATTGCATTCTCATTTGCAACAATTGGTTTAAGTGCTCAATCAAAAACAGATGTAAGTGTAAAAGATCCTAAAAAGAAAGTACAGGTAGTTGAAGCATCCTGTGGTACCTGCAATTTTAACCTGAAAGGGGCCGGATGTTTGCTGGCTGTACGGATAAACGGGAAGGCCTATTTTGTAGATGGCACTTCTCTTGACGATCATGGAGATGCACATGCCGAAGATGGTTTTTGTGAAGTCATTCGCAAAGCTGAAGTGCAGGGAGAAATAATAAACGATCGGTTTAAAGTTTCTTATTTTAAACTACTGAAGACTGAAGCAAAACCTGAGGCAAAAGGAAATCAACGTCCAGAATAGCATTTATGCAAAACGTTTTTCGTTTTTGCCTGATGCTTATCTTTTTTGGGCTTGCCAAAACGGTTTTGGCTCAAGATAAATATGCACTCATTATTGGTATTGGAAAATACAAATTCTGGGAAAAAATTTCCAGCGATAATGATGTTCCCTTTATCAAAGCTGCATTAATAAAACAAGGTTTCGCAGAGGCCAACATCAGTATATTGATGGATGAGCGGGCTACCATTTCCGGAATCAATCAGTCTTTTAAAAATTTAGTAAAGAGAGTTAAAAGCGGGGATGTGGTTTTTGTTCACGTTTCCTCTCATGGTGAGCAAATTGAAGACAATAATAAAGATGAAGTGGACGGTCTTGATGAAGCAATCGTCAGCTATGATGCACCCAAGCCAGGCAGTACCAGCAACTATGCCAAAGAACAGCACTATTATTTTCGTGATGATCAGTTTGGTATTTATCTGAATCAACTAAGAACTAAACTTGGGCAAAAAGGCGATGTAGTTGTATTTCTTGACGCCTGTCATTCCGGTTCAGGTGTTCGTGGATTGCATAAGGTAAGAGGCAATCAGCCACCTTTGGTTTCAGCAAATTTTAAAAAACCTGAAACTTTAAATGCAGTATCATCAGGCGTTTTTGCTGATGCTGAAAAAAATAGTTTGAATAAAGCCCTTGCTTCTTATGTTCTTGTATCCGGTTCGCTGGCAGAAGAAAGAAATACAGAATCCGTTTATCCCGATGGGAAGGAGGGAGGATCACTTAGTATTGCGCTTACCAAAGTACTTGAAAAGCTGAAACCGGGTACTACTTATCGTTCTCTATATTCAGATATTGTGGTTGACCTCAATGAAATGGTGCCTGATCAACATCCCGTTATTGAAGGCAATGGAATTGACCGCGAATTATTCGGAGGAAAATATGTAAGTCAGCAACCGTATTTTGAAATTGCTTCCATTGATAATACTGATTTAATTTTAAAAGGCGGTAGTTTGATGGGGCTTGATAGTGGTGCAAAAGTTTCACTCTACATTGCCGGTACTAAAAATACTGATCAATCAGATACATTGGCAACCGGAACCATTGTTGCTGCCGAGCCTTTTCGTTCTTTAGTAAAGTTGAATAAAATTCCAGATTTGCGTGCACCTGCTGCAGGTTGGATTTTTCTTACAGAACCGGTTTATAATTTAAAACCCGTTTCAATTGGATTTACAAAGCAGGCTGAGAATGGAGCAACAAGATTTTCAAATGTAGAAATCAAAAACTATCAGCTAATAATCAAGGAAATTTCACAAGCAGAAATGAATGATGTTCCCGAGTTGCTCATTGCAAAGGGAAGTACACAAGACTCACTCATCTTAGCATCAAATGGGTTTGTTTTTGGTTTATTCAATGCCGGCGATGGTAAAGAATTGAAGAAAATATTTCAACGATATTGTCAATATAAATTTTTGCAACAATTAGCGTTGAAAAGTTCGCTGGTTAATCTTGATGTAAAATTATTGCCAACTATCAATGGAAAGATTGTAAAGCAAAACAATGATAAGAAAAATGACAAAGGCATTCTTACCTGCAGGGTTGGTGATGCACTTGTAGTGCAAGCAAAGAATAACGGCGACGAACCGATTTATCTTAATATTCTGGATTTGCAACCCGATGGCATTATTAATCCCATTTTCCCCAATACAAATACATCACCCATCATCACTCCCGAAGAATTGAAAATAGAACCGGGTGAAGAAAAAACATTTTCCAAATTTGTAATTACAATAGGGAAACCAACTGGACTTGAGATTTTTAAAATATTTGCATCCCTGTCAAAAATTGATATGGAACGTATTGCGCAACGAACGATTACCAGCAAAGGAAATTTTTCGACTCTTGAAAAATTGATAGATCAGACTTATGATATTTCAAACCGCAGTGCAATTGCACCCGGTAAACCTGAAGGTTCGGTTTTTAATATTCCATTTCGCATTATAGATAAGAATGGAAACTAATTTCTGATGGTGTAAATAATATTTTGCTCACATCTTTGTGGCTTACCTGTTGTACAACTGGGACCACAACAGGGCTTAGAACAACAAACCTGATTGGAGAGTTGCAATGTTTTCTTACCAGTTGCATCCAAAAGTTTATTCCAGCTTACTTTGTATTCACCTCGACTGGTGTACTGTTTTAGCACAGCTAAAAATGAGAATGACATATAGCTGTTAAATTCGGGATCACAAATGGCTTTTTCACCGTTTTTGGCTGCAGTAATTAATATTGATTGTGGTTTGTAACTTAAAAACAGGTCTCGAGTATTTTTTTCATTCAATTCCCATTCTCCTCTGGTTTTGCCTACTGGGTTGCCTATTGTTTTAGGTCTTTCAATATCTATATTGCAACAATCGCTGATGATAATATTTAATCTGGCTTTTGATTTTTTTGATTGAATGCGATTGAAAATATCTTCCTTAATTCTCAATGAATTTTTGACAATTGTTGCACTGTCGGTATTGATGCGGGTTGATTTTATGTAGGGAAAACTGTCCTTTTCATTTATTCGAAACCCATGCCCGGAAAAATAAAAAAGAACGATATCATTTTTGGTAGGTTGTAGTTTGTTAATTGCATTCATTACTAATTTGCTTTCGCAGTTCTTTCCGGCAAAAATCTGTTGTTTGAAATTAGTTTTTTTTATTCCAAGCATTTGTGCAAATTGACCAAGCGTTTTAATCATATTTTTTAAGTCGGCAGCGGCAGATTTTCCTATGGCTTTATCTAAAGTGTCAGCGACAAGAATTACATGCAGATTGAGTTCTTTTTGTTCCAGCATATTCAATACTGTTCCACCTCTTGAATTGCCACTGAAATATGAAACAAAAAAGGGATCGGCCCTGTCAAAAAAGGATGCTGCTTTTTCCTTGGTCAATTCATTTTTTGAAAACTCTTTGTATGAAAAAAATGTATTGGGCTCCAAGAATGGTTTGCTAGCATTGTCCGTTACGCCATAAGGTTCATAATAACCATTTGCCACATTATAGGCGAATAAAAAAACCGGCTCAATTGGATTCATTAAGCTGTCAATCAGATCTTTTTGTGCAATAAAGGTTTTGATAGCCAAAATTTGTTGGCTGTGGGTGCTATCTGCATTTAAAAAAAAGGTTTCTTCAATTTGTAATTCTTTAACCACTGTATCGCTTTGTGGTGGTTTGTATTTTAGGCGCATCATTCCGCTTCCGTTTTCATTTCTGAAAAACAAGCAAGAGTAGTCTGTGCTATCAACAGATGTATGAAAATTGAATTGAAGCAGATAGACGGATTGCCCCCAGGATATATTTGTTAATAGGAAAAAGGCTAACCCCGAAAAGAATGAAATCAGTCTTGCTTTCATTTGTTGGTTTGTATGCTAAAAATAGGGTTCTTCTGTTGGATTTGGAATTGCACTTAACTTGTTGTATCATTATGTCCCAAAAACCAAATGTATGATTAAAAAATTTGCAAAGCCAGTATTACGAACCATGCTTGTTTTGTTTGCACTCAGTTTTACTATTGTTGCCTGCGACAATAATAAAAAAAGCGACAAGCCAGCCGGATCGGATACACCCAAAGTAGAACCTGCTCCAGCGCCAACATTGCCATCAGCAGGTGATACTTTAAAAACAGGTGATACAGGTAAACCAGTGGTTCCTGATCAATAAGCTAACCTGAAAAAATGCTTAGACCCGAAAGTGAATAACGTTCGGGTTTTTTTTTTATTCTTCTGTTGATTCAGCTTGCTGAACTTTAGTAATATTAATGTGTCTGTGATGTGTAAGTTTTGCAATAAGCCAATGCTCCAGTTTGTGATGTAGCGGAATTAATATGGCAGCGATGGCTACAAAAATCAGGATTTCAAACAATGGATTGTGATGCGTAAATTCAGCAACGGCAGGATGGAGCAATAATGTTAAATACTCAAACAAAAACAATAAGGATAAGATGCCTAGTAGTCTGATTAATTTCAAATGAACTTTAGTGCGATTTAGTAAAAAAGTAATTACAAATATTCCGGGAATAAAAATTCCAATTAAAAGAAACTGTAGCTGCTGCATCCGTTTATGTTCCGCCAGTTTCTTTTCTTCATCTAAAGTACGCTGACGGAATTGCTCGGTTGAAGAGATGATTTGCATTTCACGAATCTTACTCTTGCTGTTTACTGAATCGTTTAGATGCTGCACAAAGCCTACATAAGTAAAAGCGCTGTCGTAATTTTTAATATTGCTGTAATAGTCAGTAATAAAACGGGTAGCATCCAGTTCGCGGGAAAGTCGTTTGTCTTTTCTTGCCACATTCATTGATTCTTTTGCAAAATAAACTGCACTGTCGCTTTTGTGCAGCATTTTGAAAAGTTGTGCATACCCAAGTGTTGCTTCACAATACAAATCATTATCCACTCCATCTTTTAAAAAATTAATAGCACCACGGTAATTTAATTGTGATTGCTGATAATTTTCCATCTTGCGATAGCTATGTCCAAGCCCGGTCATAGAAGCACCCATCATATAATGATTGTTATTGCTAACGGCTTCTTTATAAGATTCATTGAAGAAATAAAATGCCGAGTCGGCAATGTTCATACGGTCGTACACATCACCCTGTGCTAGCAAAATCTGGTTGTGTAAACTTGTAAGTCTATTTTTCTCAATTACTGAGTCAGATTTTTGATAATACTCTATCGCCTTTCTGTAGTATTCCTGAAATACATATACAATTCCAATGTTCATAAGAGTACCAGCCAAATTTCTGGGATTATTTCTTTTCTCTTCAAGTTTCAGTCGCTGCAGGTTTACTTCAAGAGCGGAGGGATAATTGCCAATATAAAAAAAAGAATTTGCCAAGACTTTTAAAGCATTTGATTCGCCTTCTGTATAATGGATGCTTTTGGCTTTAAATAAAGCTTCCTGTGCCATCATCAAAGCCGTATCAGGATTATCAGCATTTGAAGCACTTGCAATTTGCCACAACAGTTTTACTTTACCTGTATCTGTTTTTTCAATAGTAAGTAATTTACTCAAACTGTCGACTCGAGAATTTTGTGAAAGCAGGGTAGGAGAAATGCAAAAAAGACTGATGGACATTAAAATGCTAATGCGCTTGCTAATAGAAGCCATACCGTTGATTTTTTGCTCGCCGAAAGTAACCATTTGCTTTGAAATAGTGATGCCTATGTTTTTAAGCAGGTCCAATCTTTAATTAAAACTACTCATCTGCTTTAATGTTTTTAATTAGCCGCATCTACTTGAAGTGAAAATTTTATGAACGGGAAGTAAGTGTCAACTGATTTCAACTATCTTCAATTATGATACTTCAAACCAAATTCTCGCCTTTACCTGAAATACAAACGGAACGTCTGTTATTGCGCCAGGTAAAACTATCCGATGCTCCTGAAGTTTTTTATTTAAGATCAAATCCTCAAGTATTAAAATATATTGGAAAGGAACCTTGTCAGTCAATTGAAGAGGCGACGGCATTCATCGGAAAAATTTTAACCGATCTTGAAGCAGGAGATGGTGTGGCATGGGCCATTACTTTAAAAGAAGCCCCTGAAATAATGATTGGTCATATTGGTTTCTGGCGCATGGATAAGCCTTCGTTCAGGGCAGAGATTGGTTATTTAATACACCCACAGTATTGGGGGAAAGGGCTCATAAAGGAAGCAATTAGCGCTACACTTCAATTTGGATTTCAAACGATGAACTTACATAGTATAGAAGCCAGAATCAGTCCGGAAAATCTTGCATCTGCTGCTGTACTGGAGGCCAACGGATTTATAAAAGAGGGTCATTTAAAAGAAAGTTTCTGTTTTAGAGAAAAATTTGAAGACACTATTATTTACTCAAGATTGAATAATCTTAAATGAATTTATGAATTATTTTAAGAACTCATCTTACTAAAATTCGTAAAATTCCACACAATTCTTAGTAGATTTTCGTTGCTGTTGATGTACTATTTTTCCACTTTTTACGTTGTTGAAAGAACGAGCTAAAAAAAATCTAGTTTGGTTAAACCATCTATATTTTTTTGTGTCTATTGTTCCTTTAAATTAATTTAAATTTTATGAAAACAAAAATCCTTTCCCTCTCTGCATTTATTCTAAGTCTCTCAGTTGCTTTTACTTCGTGTCAAAAAGATTCAAAATCCGATACATCGGATAATACAGAAGAAGTAACCAAGCAAAGTGATGATGGTTCCCGTTTTTCAACTGAATCTGATGGTGTGGCAAATGAAATCAATGGTATTTTGGAAACTACCACAGGCTTCTCTGGAAGACCCGGTGGTACGCAAGGATTTATCTGCGATGCCAATGTTGTAATAGATACATTGAGCAATCCCAGAACGATCTCAATTACTTTTGATGGTACGGCATGTGTACCCGGCAGAACTAGAACCGGTGTTATAGTAGTATCAATGAATCAGGGAGTTAGATGGAAAGATGCAGGAGCCCAACTTAATGTTAGTTTCCAGAACTTTAAAATTACTCGCACAATTGATAATAAGAGTATTACTTTCAATGGCACCCAAACATATACCAACGTAACAGGCGGATTACTGATTAATCTGGCGTCATTAGGTACGATTACACATGCTATTTCCAGCAATAATCTATCTATCACTTTCGACAATAATCAACAGCGTGTATGGCAGGTGGCCCGTCAACGAAGCTTTACATATAATAATGGTGTTATTATTACAGTAACCGGTACACATACTGAAGGTAATATAACCGGAGTAGCAGAGTGGGGCACTAACAGATTTGGTCACAGTTTTACCACAGCTATAACCAGTCCTTTAATTTTCCGTCAGGATTGTGATTTCAGGCTGACTTCAGGCGAAGTAAAACATGCAACTCAATTATTTAATGCTACTGTTACTTTTGGATTGAATGCAAATGGCAATCCAACTTCCTGTCCCGGAGCCTCAGCATCCTATTTTCTAAAATCAGTTTGGACCGGACCTTTGGGAAATACACATTCTGTTATTCTTCCTTATTAAAATCAAATAAAGCAATTCATTAAAAGCCGTTTCGTTTCATACGAAGCGGTTTTTTGTTTGTAGATTGTTATATTTGAAATGCAGACAACGGATTCAAAATTTCAAACATCTGATAATAAGCTGCCTTGATTCAAACATCATGAAAAAGAAATTCTCAGACATATTTACCGCCTTGCTTCTTATAGGTATATTCTCTTGTACCGCATATTTTAAGGTACTTTCTGACTCCGCAGTTACAGATGGGCCGTATGTATTATATCAAAATGGGAAGATATATGCAAAATATATTGAACAGCAGCCAGATGGTACTTTAAACATTAAAGTAGATTCAATTGCTGAATCTATGAAAGAGCAATTGATGCTTCATGTAAATACAGATGAACCTGGAAAAACTTTCACTGTAAAATTAAAAGAGAAAATTCAGGATGAAAAAGCCGAACATAGAAAAGTATCCAGACAGTATATCATATCTGATTTGGAAGGCAATTTCAGTGCCTTTAAAAAATTATTACTTGCGGGTGGAGTAATAGACAATGACTATAACTGGACATTTGGAACAGGGCATTTGGTTTTAGTGGGCGATCTCTTTGACCGTGGCAGCCATGTTGCAGAAATACTCTGGTTAGTTTATGCTTTAGAAGATAAAGCAAAGGCAGCTGGCGGTTATGTTCACTATATATTAGGAAATCATGAAATAATGAACCTCAATGGTGACCTGAGATATCTAAATGAAAAATACAGACAGAGTGCTAATGCTTTAAACGAGAATTATGTAAATCTATATGGCGAAAACAGCGAGTTGGGCAAATGGCTAAGAAGCAAAAATATTGTTGAAAAAGTAGGCAATGTCTTATATGCACATGCTGGCATTTCTCAAATATTAAATGAGGTGGATATCAATGCTTCTGGAATTAACAAAACTGCCCGCCCCTGGTATGCTGACAGTACATATCAATATAAAAACGCTTTACAAGATTTACTTATGAATGAGCTTGGACCACTTTGGTACAGGGGCTATTATAAAGGAAACCCAAGAGCAACCATGGCTCAGATTGACAGTACGCTGAGTAAATTTGATGTGCGACATATTATTACAGGGCATACCGTTATTGCAGATACGATCAGCGTATTATATGATGGCAAATTATTTGATACTGATGTGCATCATGCCGGAGGTAAATCGGAAGCCATATTGATAGACGATGGTAAATTCTACAGAGTAACGCCTTCTGGGGATAAAAAACTACTCTATAACCGTTAGTTTTAAAAAAGCTTTATTTTTTTTGGGCAATTTATTTGCTGCTGCCAAAGTTTTACTACCTTGTTGCGACTTAACCAAAACCCCCACAATAAAAATGAAAAATTTATTTATGCTACTGCTTGCTGCAGTATTAATCGGCACTTCTTGTAATAATAATAAGGCCAAGACCCCTGCCGACAAAACAGGCAATAATGAGAAAGATGATTACCTGAATGGAAATGACAAAAACGGAGGATTATTTGGAAATAAAGATGATAACAATGAGAATAATGAGAATAATGGATCGAATGATGACAATGGTAACTGGTCATCTAGCGACGTAAAAAAATTCAATGATGAATGTCAGTCCAGTCTTGAAAAAGAAGGTGTTGAAGGAACTATGATTACTCAAATTTGTTCCTGCTGGTTTGATAAAGTAAAAAGAAAATACGAAACTTTTAAAGAAGCCGATTCCGATCATAGCGGTGCTCATGAACAAATGATAAAGGATTGTATATCCAAAATTGCAAATGCCGCCAACCAAAACGGAAATAATGATGACGGTAATAACAATATGTCGGGCGGTTGGTCTTCTTCAGACAGAAACAGTTTTGTCAAAGACTGTAAAAGTACTGCTGTAGAAAAAGTTGGAGAAGCCGGAGCCAATAGGTATTGTAATTGTATGTTAGGCAAGTTAGAAGGTATGTATTCTACATATAGTGAAGCCAATCGTAAACTGGGAAATGCTACTCAGGAGCAAATTAATAGTCTGGCAGAAGATTGTAATCGTTAATAAAACAAATATTTATTGTAATGCCCGGGAAACCGGGCTTTACTGTTTTAGGTATATTGATTTGCCTGACTTATTTTTGCTCACCAAAAAAAGAAAAAAGAATGTCCAGAATTATTGCATTCAGAGAAGCACTTCGTGAAGCCATGAGTGAAGAAATGAGACGAGATGAAAGGGTGTATTTAATGGGCGAAGAAGTGGCAGAATATAATGGTGCATATAAGGTGAGTCAGGGCATGTTAGCTGAGTTTGGTCCACGCAGGGTAATTGATACTCCTATTTCTGAACTGGGCTTTACTGCTGTAGGTGTGGGTTCGGCACAAAATGGCTTGAGGCCAATAGTTGAGTTTATGACCTGGAATTTCGCCGTTCTTGCTTTAGATCAAATTCTCAATACAGCTTCTAAAATGCTGGCAATGAGTGGTGGACAAATTTCTTGCCCAATTGTTTTTAGAGGAGGAAATGGTTCAGCCGGTCAATTAGGTGCACAACATTCAACTGCATTTGAAAGTCTTTATGCAAATATTCCAGGAATCAAGGTTGTATCGCCTAGCAATGGTTATGATGCCAAGGGTTTGTTGAAGCAAGCCATTCGTTTCGAAGAAGATCCTGTAATGTTTATGGAAAGCGAGCAGATGTATGGTGATAAAATGGAAATTCCTGCAGAGGAATATTATATTGAACTTGGTAAGGCTGATATTAAAAAAGCTGGTCGTGATGTAACCATTGTATCCTTTAATAAGATGATGAAGGTTGCTTTGTCAACGGCTGATGAATTGGAAAAGGAAGGCATTAGTGCCGAAGTAATAGATCTTCGCACCATTCGTCCATTAGATTGGATGACTGTATTGGAAAGTGTAAAGAAAACAAACCGTTTGGTAATAGTAGAAGAGCAATGGCCATTTGGTTCTGTTTCTTCAGAATTATCTTATAGAATCCAAAAAGAAGGATTTGATTATTTAGATGCGCCTATCCGTCGTATCACTGCTGCAGATGCCCCTTTGCATTATGCAGCAAATTTAGTTGCCGCAGCTTTGCCTGATGTTTCACGAACTGTAAAATTGGTAAAAGAAGTACTCTATTTAGTCAAATAATAGCTGTCTTTCGTAATATTACTATTTAAAAAAATTTTTTCTAAAACCATGCATCGATTTGAGATGGTATTTGCATCTTTGTAATGGTTTTTCATAGGATATTGGATTTTAAAACGAGGCTGGGTTTCTACCCGGCCTCTATTATTTTTCGCTACTGAATAAACGGTTATTTTTACCTCAAATACTAAAGAATGGCTGACCTGTTAATTATTGATGATGAAAAGGCAATTCGGAAAACGCTGATTGAAATTCTGGCATTTGAAGGATACAAAGTAGATGAAGCTGCCGATGGAGAAGAAGGGTTAAGAAAATTTAAAGAAAAAACCTTTGATCTGGTACTTTGCGATATTAAAATGCCCAAGCTGGATGGTTTAGAGTTTCTGCAAAAAGCAGGAGAAATAAATCCTGATGTCCCCATCATCATGATTTCGGGACATGGCAATATTGCAACAGCCGTAGAAGCTGTCAAAAAAGGTGCATTTGATTTTATTTCAAAACCACCCGATCTCAACCGGTTGCTGATTACGATTAGAAATGCGATGGATAAAGGCAAACTGGTAACAGAAACCAAAGTATTGAAACGTAAAGTTGGCAGAGTGCAGGAAATGATAGGGGCTTCTGCTCCTATGCAAAAAATTAGAGATACTATTGATAAAGTAGCGCCAACGGATGCCCGTATTCTGGTTACCGGAGAAAATGGTGTGGGTAAAGAATTAGTAGCAAGATGGATTCATGAAAAAAGCAATCGGGCAAATGGACCCATCGTAGAAGTAAACTGTGCTGCTATACCTACAGAATTGATAGAAAGCGAATTGTTTGGCCATGAAAAAGGCTCATTTACCTCAGCAATAAAACAAAGAATCGGGAAGTTCGAAACGGCAAATGGAGGCACACTTTTTCTTGATGAAATAGGGGATATGAGTTTGAGTGCGCAGGCAAAAGTACTAAGAGCCTTGCAGGAAGGAAAAATTACAAGGGTGGGAGCCGATAAAGATATAAATGTAGATGTAAGAGTAATTGCTGCTACTAATAAAGATCTGTTGAAGGAAGTAGAAGAAAAAAATTTCAGGCTCGACTTGTATCATCGTCTCAGCGTTATTTTAATTCATGTTCCTTCTCTCAATGACAGGCGTGATGATATACCAATGCTTGTTGATCAGTTTTTGAAAGATATTTGTAGTGATTATGTAATAGCTTCTAAGGAAATAGATGCAACTGCCATCAATTTACTGAAACAATATAACTGGACCGGCAATATCCGTGAGTTAAGAAATGTAGTTGAGCGTTTGGTGATACTTTCAGGAAAAAGCATTACTGCCGATGATGTAAAGAGTTATGTGATGCCAAAGTAATCCCACAAAACAGCTGTTTTTTCACACCATTTAGCAAACTGTTTACGAATTTATACTTTGCACTGGCAGATATATTGATAAATTTGCCCCTTACTAAAATTCTGGCTCATGCCCATTTCACATTTACTGATTATTTACCTGATAGGGACTTTAATTGTTTTATTACCATCTCCAGGCTTTGCAAAGCTATTTGCCAAAGCAGGTGTAGCCCCCTGGAAAGCATATATTCCTTTTTACAATACATGGGAAATACAAAAATTAACCGGTAGACCTAAGCATTGGGTTTTTTGGCAAGCCATTCCTGTGATTGGATGGTTTATCAGTCCGGGTATTTTTATTGAGTTTGCAAAAGTCTTTGGCAAGTTTGGATTGGGTCAACATACACTGGCTTCAGTAGCAGCCCCTCTTTACTTTCCATATCTGGCTTATAAAGAAGATCCAAAATTCATTGGCCCTGAAGCTGTAAGGAAACATAAGAAAAAAAGCTGGCGTGAATGGGTAGATGCTGCCATTTTTGCAGTGGTTGCGGCAACATTAATCCGCACTTTCTTTTTTGAGGCATATACCATTCCTACAGGTTCAATGGAAAAAACATTGCTGATAAAAGATTTTCTTTTTGTAAATAAACTCACTAGTTATGGTGTTCGTGTTCCCAATACACCGTTATCCTTTCCATTTGTACATAACTATATGCCTATTGGAAATGGAAAATCTTATTCTGAATTAATCAAACTTCCCTATATCCGTTGGTTTGCGTCTCCTGTAAAAAGGGGGGATGCCGTAGTTTTTAATTTTCCGGAAGGCGATACTGTTATTCACCGAAAAGGTTTTGAATCTGCAGTTCCCTGGTATGATTTAAAAAACAAAAGCAAATGGGGTGCCCCGTTTGATAAGGTATATTATGATGCAGGTGGCGGTAATTACCAATCCATCAGTGCTACTGAAGTGCTCAATAATCCATCTGAGTTCCCGGTAGTGGTACATCCTGTTGATAAAACAGATAACTACATTAAAAGATGTGTAGCCGTAGCTGGTGATACCCTGGAAGTAAGAGATGGTGATGTTTATATTAATGGAGTGAAAGAAAAAACACCGCCACACTCTCAAATTAATTATGCAGTTACTTTTAAAGGAAATGTAGTCGATCTGGAAGATATAAAAGATAATTACAATTTGCGTGATGAAGATATTAACCGGATGTCTGGCAATACATATAACATACTGCTTACCTATGCCGGATTGGAGAAAATGAAAGCAGATAATATTATTGTAAGTGCTATTCCCGATTTGGAAACTCCTGATGAAGTTTATCAAAATCCAATAAATATTGGTAAAGTTGTTTTTCCCTATGATACTTTGGCATCGCATCGCTGGACCCGTGATTATTTTGGAAAAATCTGGATCCCCAAAAAAGAAGCAACATTAACTTTAACAGCTGAAAATTATTCAATCTATCAACGTGTTATCAGAACTTATGAAGGAAATGAGTTTTATTTAAAAGATGGAAAATTTATTTTAAATGGCAAGGAGGCAACTCAATACACTTTCAAAATGGATTACTACTGGATGATGGGTGACAACAGACACCAATCTCAGGACTGCAGGTTCTGGGGTTTTGTACCCGAAGACAGAATAGTGGGAAAGGCTTGGATGATTTGGTTTAGTTGGGATGGTAAACCCCGCTGGAACAGGTTCTTCAAAATGGTAAGATGATATTTTTTTGCAGTTAAGCCTTCATAGGTTTTGCAACTATTTTTATTTTCATTATCTTAATGTATGGATAAAAAGAAATTTGAGTTTGCATACGAAGTGTATGAAGACAGCAGCAAGCTGAATGAAAAGGATGCCTGGCTTCTCAACGAAGCAAGACAGGTAACTGAACAGGCTTATGCGCCCTATTCCAATTTTCATGTGGGTGCAGTGGCTATATTAGAAAATGGTGAGGTAGTCGCTGGAACCAATCAGGAAAATGCATCTTATCCTGTAGGTACCTGTGCCGAAAGAGTTTTATTAGGAACTTTAGCAACACTTCATCCAAAGGTACCCATAGTAAGTATGGCCATTAGCTACAATAGTAAAGAAGTAAAAAGCAATCATCCCATTTCACCTTGCGGTATGTGCAGGCAAGCACTGCTGGAATATGAAGGAAGGGTTCATAAGCCAATAAGACTGATTCTTGGAGGTATGGAAGGCAAAGTATTCATTATTGAAACAGCTAGTCAGTTGCTCCCATTTGCATTTAGCAGTAAAGAGCTGATGTAATCATTTTGACAAATATCACTTCATACAATTTCAGAAAGTTTGTAAAAAGTGTGTTGACTGTAAATTTCTCCAGGTCTTAAAATGGTATCTGGAAAATCTTCAACATTGACAGCATTAGGATGCTTATGCGTTTCAAGACATAATCCTGAAAATGCTCCATATTCTGCATTTTCTTTTCCCTTTACATTGGGTATCCATTTCCCCGAATAAAAATGCACAGCGGGCTCAGTTGTAAAAACGTCAAGCACTAATCCTGTTGCTGCACATTTTAATGAAGCAGCATGTTTTAACTCATCAACCGTATTGTTTAAAACAAAAGTTTTATCATATTCGTCCAATTTTTTTAAACCATCACCAATCAACTGAAAATCTTTGAAATTAAATGGTGTATTGATTACAGTTTCCAAATTTCCGGTAGCTACCAAATTGTTTCCTTGCTCCAGTATATAATCGGCATCTATTCTTAACTCATGATTGTGTATGCCCGGTGCTCCGCCATTCAGATTAAAATATCCGTGATGTGTTAAGTTAACCGCAGTGGCTTTATCAGTTGTTGCTTTATATTGATAACTGAATTCGTTGTCATCGTTTAGTTCAAAACGGATGGTTACCTCTAAATTTCCCGGATATCCTTCTTCGTCATCTAAACTCATATAATATAATTCCAGATATAATTCCGGTGCATGTCCAAAGCCCACAATGCGCCAAATTTTTTTATCAAATCCCTCAATGCCTCCATGCAAATGATCGCCGTTTCTGTTATCTGATACCCGAATGGTTTTTCTATCTAAAGGAAACCGGGCATGCGCAATCCTATTTGCATATCGGCCAACGGCTGCGCCAAACCAGGAATAATTTTCAAGATTGGCAGGTGACCAGTAATCTTCAATTGTATCAAATCCCAATACCACATCAATCACAGTTCCGTCTCTTTTTTTTATTTTGTGCGAGGTGATGATAGCACCATAATTGGTAATGCTCACTTCCATGCCCTGTGCATTGCACAGTGTAAACAAATAAATATCTTCACCTGTAGAATGTGTATGCAGCCATTTTCTTATAATGCGATTCATTCTTTAAAAGTATTTTAAAAAACATGAAGACAGCACAATTGAAACAGGAATTCCGCAAACGTTTTCAATGCGAACCCGAGCATCTTTTCTTTTGCCCGGGCAGGGTAAATCTCATTGGCGAACATTTAGATTATAATGGCGGCAGCGTTTTACCCTGTGCCATTTCCAGCGGTACCTGTCTTGCCGTTGGCAGAAATAAAGAAAAAATATTTCGCTTTCAATGTCTTGATTTTTCAGAAACAGCAGCTTTGCATTTGCAGGAATCTTATTCTAAAACAGGAACACAATGGTTTAATTATCCTTTGGGTGTTATCAATGAGTTTCTGGCAATGGGTCACAATCTTTCAGGATTAGATCTGCTTTTTAGCGGCAATCTTCCCGTGGGTGCGGGTTTATCTTCATCGGCATCTATTGAAGTCCTTACTGCATTTGCATTATCATCCATTTTTGGAATTGATATGGAGAGAAAAGAAATGGCTTTACTTGGTAAACAAGTTGAAAATAAGTTTATCGGTGTCAATTGTGGCATTATGGATCAGTTTGCAGTGGCAATGGGCAAAGAAAATCAGGCAATATTATTGAATTGTGATACGCTTGAATATGAGTACCTGCCTTTTAATACTGGTGATTATGTGTTAGCCATCATCAATTCCAATAAACAAAGAAGCCTGGTTGATTCAAAATACAATGAAAGGTTCACTGAATGTGGCGAAGCACTATCCATTTTAAAAAGAAAGCTGGATGTCAATACGCTTTGCGACATTGATCAGGCAACATTTGAGTTGTATGAAAATGAAATTAAAGATTCTGTATTAAGAAAAAGAGCCCGACATGTGATTAGCGAAAATCAACGGGTGAAAGATGCCGTATTAGCATTGCAGATGGATGATTTGCTCACATTCGGAAAATTGATGTATGCATCGCATCAATCATTAGATGAAGACTACGAAGTAGCAGGAGCGGAGTTGAATACTATTGTAGATATTTGTAAATCATATACAGGATGTATTGGCGCAAGAATGACAGGGGCCGGCTTTGGTGGTTGTGCTATTGCATTAATAAAACAATCAAAATTTTCGGCATTACAAGCAGAGCTTGCAACTGTTTACGAAAAGAAAATTGGATACGCACCGGAAATCTTTATGGCGGCAGCGGCAGCAGGAGTTCGGGAAATTAACAGCTAAAATTATACTCTTTTTTTAAAAAAGTTTCCAGGCTTTTTAATAATGTGAATTGGTTCAAAGCACGGTCAAAATTATGTTCAGTGTATTTTGTTTTATAATAAATATCGCCTTTCAGATAATCAGTAATAAAACGCAGAGCCTGCATATAAATGATGAGCAGTCCAGAACAATGAAAATATTTTTTCTCTGCAGTTGTAAATGATTTTTCCATAACAGAAAAATAACCTTCTGTTATTGCCTGATAATAATCTTTACGTATGTGAAGGTTTTCAAAATCAATACAGTTTTCATCTGCAGAGCATGCCATACTACGTATCAAGTCGCCGGGGTCGGAAATAAAATAGCCGGGCATGGTAGTGTCCAAATCAACCGGGCAAATTACTTTACCAGTTTTCTTACTGAAAAGTACATTAGAAATTTTTGCATCATGATGTACCACTCTCTTTGGAAAAGCGGCATAGCTTGCTATTTCATCATACAGTTTTTTGTATCTGTTTCTGTTGATCAGGTCTTCTGTTAATGGCTGTGCCTTTGCTTTTCTTTCAAGTAATTTGCTTTGCAGCGCTTCGTCAAACTGTTGATAACGGTAGTTGAGATTGTGAAAATTGGGAATGGTTTCAAATAGCTGTTCAACATTCATATCATCAAATGCTGCTGAAAATTTTGCAAAGGTGATGGCAGTTGCTCTTGCCTGCTGTGGATTTTCTGCAATGGGAATTGAATAGCCGTCTTCAATAAATTCAAAAGCCCGCCAATAGTCACCATTGCTGTCTTGATACAAGGATTGCTCCTTTGCGAATTCTTTAATGTAAGGAATCCTGATGTTGGTAAACTCCATTTCAGTATAGGTTGATAAATAGGTGCAGTTGTGCTGCACTTGCTCAGGGTGTTTAAAAACCTCTGTATTTATTTTCTGCAAAAGAAAATTTGATTGCAATTCGCAGGTAACCTTATAAGTATTGTTGATCAGTCCGTCGCCAATAGCAGCAACCGTTGTAGTGCCTGCTTCAAAATAGGGCAGACCCGGTGTATAGCTGGTAAAGGCATCTATAACTTCTTGCGGAACGTTAGGATTCATAAGGCGTTAAAAATAATATGAATGAGTCAGCGAATTGCTTTCAATCGTTTGCGGTAAATTGTCAATGAATACGATCGCCACGTACCGTTAAATTACTGATGATTTTTGCTTCGTATTGCAACCATTCTCTCCAGCGTTTTCTTACTTTTTCTTTATCAATATAGGTTTCGGCCAGTTCTATAAACAAAGTGTAATGACCGGCCTCGCTTTCCATAAAACGACGATAAAAATTTTGCATATAAGTATCGTTCAATCCTTCGCTTAATCTTTTAAATCGTTCGCAACTGCGGGCTTCTATCAATGCCATTGTCAATAACTGGTCTAATAAGCGGCCTTCGGCATCGCCGCCTTTCTGTTGAAAATCTATAAGGGCAGCTACGTATTCATCTTTTCTTTGCTTTCCCAGTTTCAGATTTCTTTTATGTAATTCGGCAAGTACCAGCCGAAAATGACCCCATTCTTCGGTAACAATTGGAGACAATTCTGAAACTAATTTTTCTTTGGAACTATATCGCTGTATAAGTGAAATACAATAGGTAGCTGCTTTTTGTTCACAAAAAGCATGATCAGTTAGTATTTCTGCCAATGAAAGTTCTGCCAGATTTACCCATCTGGGATCCGTTGGCAACTGCAATCCTAATATATTTTTGGTGTCTTGAGAATATTCCATTTTTCAAAAATAACTGATAGGCGAAAATGGAATTTAACTTTCTATTGTTATCTGCACAATCTATATTGAAATATATACGACGCCTTGGTGGGATCATTTTATTTATTGGATGTCTATTGGTTTTGATACTAAAAGCAAAAGAACCTACCCGATTTGTGTGAAAATCTCACTACTTTACTGAAAATCAGAGATTAATGAGTCAAAACCTGGTTCAAAAAAGATGCTCATGCTTTTTGTAGTTAGCGTTTTCGGCCTTACCTTTGCCGCCTTAAATATTTGATGAAAATAATCGGATGCCCCGAAGTAAAAACTTCGGTAAACTTAAAAAATTAAAAAGATGCCTTTAACAAAAGAAAAAAAAGTTGAAGTAATTAACAATTTTGGTGGTAAGGCCACTAACACAGGTTCTATTGAAGGACAAATTGCATTGCTTACTGAAAGAATCAGCCAGATCAGCAGCCACCTTCAGGCTAACAAAAAAGATTTCTCTACTCACCGTGGTTTAATGCAATTAGTAGGTAAGCGTAAGCGCCTGCTGAACTATTTGCAAAAGCACAACCTGACAGGTTATCGTCAGTTGATTGAGAAACTCGGATTAAGAAAATAATCCCATCTCCTTTTTGGGAGTTTGGAATTGATTTTATTTCTCTTGTTTCTAAAAAACAGAAATTAAGATATAAGTAATTCCCAACTCACATAGATGTTGGGAATTCTCATTTTTGTTCATTCAGGATTTGCAAAGTTTGATTTCAGTTTTCAGCGCATTTGTATGTATAAAGTAAAACTGATTTGTTTTTAAATAACAAATGCTGAGTGCTGCAGAAAACAGGGTTCAAAAAAATCTAAAATGGGCCTTGCCCGAAAAATAATTTAATATGTTACAACAACCTATTCGTAAAACATTTGATATTGGCGGTGGTCGCCTGGTTACTATTGAAACCGGCAGACTGGCTCGTCAGGCCGATGGCTCCGTTACGGTAAGCCAGGGCAATTGTATGATATTGGCAACTGTATGTGCCAACAAAGAACCCAGAGAAGGGCAAAGTTTTTTCCCATTGTCGGTTGACTATCAGGAAAAATTTGCTTCTGCAGGCCGTATTCCCGGTTCGTTTTTTAAAAGAGAAGCAAAATTGAATGACTATGAAGTGCTCACCAGTCGTTTGATTGATCGTGCACTGCGTCCTTTGTTTCCTGAAGATTACTTATGTGATGTACAGGTATTACTCACGTTGATTTCAAGCGATCCTGAAGTAATGCCAGATGCATTAGCTTGCTTAGCTGCATCAGCTGCTTTAGCAGTTTCTGATATTCCTATCAAAGAAATTATTTCTGAAGTAAGGGTGTCAAGAGTAAATGGAACATTTATCGTAAATCCTTTTCGAAGTGAAATGGAGAAATCCGACATGGACTTCATCATAGCAGCTACAGATAAAAACCTGATGATGGTTGAAGGTGAAGCCAAAGAATGTAGTGAGGCTGATCTGGTTAAAGCTTTGGAAATAGCACATGAGGCTATTCGTATTCAGGTAAAGGCACAGGAAGAACTGCGTGATCTTAAAGGTGTAAAGAGTAAAAGGGTTTATAAAAAACCTGCTACTGATGAAGCATTAAAAGAAAAAGTGTACGCTTTTGCTCAACCAAAAGTTTATGAAATTGCAAAAGGGCAACTCAGCAAACATGATCGTAGTGATCGTTTTGCAGCTGTACACGATGAGTTGCAGGAATTTATTAAAACAAGCTTGAACCTGGCCGAAGGAGAAGAAGTACCATCGCTTACAAAAAAACTGACCAGCGCATATTACAGCGATTTGCAATACGATGTGGTGAGAGATATGATTTTGGATGAAAGAGTAAGACTGGATGGTCGTAGCCTTGAAACGGTGCGACCACTTGATATGGAAGTGGATGTACTGCCATCTCCACACGGAGCATCATTATTTACAAGAGGTGAAACACAGTCTATAAGCACAGTTACTTTCGGAACACCATTAGATGAACTGCTAGTAGAAAGTGCAGCTAAATCATACGATTCTAAATTTTATTTGCATTATAATTTTCCACCTTTTTCAACTGGTGAAGTAAAAATGATGCGTGGACAAAGCCGCCGCGAAATAGGACATGGTAATCTGGCGTTGCGTTCTCTAAGACAAATGATGCCAGGTGCTGATTATCCATATACAGTTAGATTAGTTAGTGATATTCTGGAATCAAATGGATCATCATCTATGGCTACTGTATGTGCCGGTTCTTTGGCTTTGATGGATGCTGGTGTACCCGTTCCCAAGCATGTGAGTGGTGTGGCAATGGGACTGATTTCAAAAGGTGATAAATATGCAATCCTAACAGATATTTTGGGAGACGAAGACCATTTGGGTGATATGGATTTTAAAGTAACTGGAACAAGAGATGGTATTTGTGGAGTACAAATGGATATTAAAGTTGATGGATTGAAAATGGAAGTAATGCAACAGGCACTTGAGCAGGCCCGTAAGGGAAGACTGCATATTCTGGATGCCATGTATAGTTGTATTTCAGCAGCAAGAGAAGACGTAAAAGCACATGCACCACGAATGATAAAATTATTTATCGATAAAGAATTTATAGGTGCGGTAATAGGACCAGGTGGTAAGGTAATTCAGGAAATTCAAAGAGAAACAGGCACAACGATCAATCTGGAAGAAGTAAATGGTCGCGGAGAAATAAGTATTTTCAGCGTTAATAAAGACAGTGTTGAAAAAGCAACTAACTGGATTAAAGGAATTGTAGCCGTACCGATTGTAGGAGATGTATATGATGCAACTGTAAAATCAATTATGCCATTTGGTGCTTTTGTTGAATTTTTACCAGGCAAACAAGGACTGGTACATATCAGTGAAATAAGCTGGAAACGATTGGAAACGCTGGATGGAATAGTAAAGGAAGGTGATGCGATGAAGGTTAAACTGATTGGTACCGATCCTAAATCGGGCAAGTTTAAACTTTCCAGGAAAGCATTGATTCAAAAACCAGATCAAAAGCCAAGAGAAGAAGCTCCTCCACAGGATGGAAATTAATTAATAAACAATAAGCCCCGAACCTTCGGGGTTTATTTTTATAAGACAATAAACAATTTTTAAATTGACTTTCTGCTAAATCAGTTAATAAATTATGACACAATTCATTCAGTTGCTTATTAATAATTTTCAAGAAGAGCAAAAGGAGATATTGATTGCAGAACTCATGATGGCAGGATTTGAGGGAATAGAAGAAGCCGACTTCGAACTAAAAGCATTTATACAAGAACATGAATTTGATGAAATTTTATTAGTTGATATAAAATCTAAATATTCGTTTGATTTTACAATTTCAAAGATTGCCAGCCAAAACTGGAATGCATTATGGGAATCAAATTTTGAACCTGTCATAGTTGATGATTTTGTAGGCATCAGGGCAAGTTTTCATAAACATATTGCAGCAGTGGCGTATGAAATAGTTATTACACCAAAAATGAGTTTTGGCACTGGCCATCATGCTACAACCTATATGATGGTTCAGCAAATGTGTTCGTTGGATTTTAAAAATAAAACTGTTTTTGATTTTGGAACAGGTACTGGAATATTGGCCATATTAGCAGAAAAGATGGGTGCTGCATCCGTTTTCGCAATAGATAATGATGAATGGAGTATCTTCAATTTTGAGGAAAATATTCAAACCAATCAATGCAATAGAATTGAATTCAAAAAAACAGAAGCTATTGATCAAACTAAGCAGTACGATATTATTCTGGCGAACATTAATAAAAATGTAATCATTGATAATCTGCAAGCACTTTTTACAATCATGAAGCCTGATTCTATTTTATTATTAAGTGGATTACTTACATCAGATGAAAAAGATATTTGTGAGGCAGCAAATAAATTTAGTTTACAGCAAATAGTAATGATTGAACGTAATAATTGGATTTGTCTTCAATTTCAACGATAAATACGAATTTATTCTACTTTTTTGAACCTTTTCCTTGATGAAGATTTCTTATTTTTGTAGTTTACTATTCTTGCTATAATGAATGAGTTACTTCTCATAATTCTTGCATATTTAATTGGAAGTATTCCCACTTCAGTTTGGGTGAGCAAATACTTTTTCAAAATAGACATTCGTGACTATGGCAGTGGCAATGCTGGAGCTACAAATACTTATCGGGTATTGGGCCCCAAATGGGGTACAATAGTAATGATTACTGACATGCTGAAAGGAATGGCGGCTGTTAAGCTTGCGTTCTTACTTCCTGGCTATGTCGATGGAGAATTAAATATGCTGAACCTTCAAACCTGTCTTGGTCTTGCGGCCGTCGTTGGTCATATATTCCCAATTTGGGCCGAGTTTAGAGGAGGAAAAGGTGTAGCTACTTTATTTGGATTAATAATGGGTATTTCGCCATGGACAGCATTGGCCTGTGTTGGAGTGTTTATTTTGGTACTTTATCTTACCCGCTTCGTTTCACTTAGTTCAATATTGGCAAGTATCGCTTTTCCTATATTTATACTTGTAATCTTTAATGTGGACAATACAATATACCGGATTTTTGCAATTGCCGTTGCCTTATTGGTATTACTAACACATCAAAAAAATATTGGTCGCATTCTGAAAGGCAATGAAAGCAAAGTCCCCATTTTAAAACACCGCGATCGTAAAAGGCAAAGAAGAAAAAATGCCCTTTTGGAAAATGAAGACTTTGATATTTGAAAATTTCCTATCTTAAAGTTTGAAATAAAATGTTCCCTGATGCCAACTAGGCATAAACCTTGAACGTCATTGAAAAAACACATCAAATGAAACTTAGACTATTAGCGATCTTATCGTTTTCGGTACTTGTAGTGTCTTGTACTAAAAACCCGATAACCAATCGTCGTCAATTTAAACTTTTGCCTGAGTCCTCTTTACAATCAATGGCAGCTGGACAGTATCAGCAATTTCTCTCTGAAAACAAAGTTGTAACCTCTAACACTAACAGAGATGCTGAAATGGTACGAAGAGTAGGGCAGCGGATCACAAAAGCTGTTACCGAATATTACACAAGCATTGGTCGTGAAAAAGATTTGGAAGGATACAAATGGGAATATAATCTGGTTGATAGCAAGGATGTAAATGCCTGGTGTATGCCCGGCGGTAAAATTGTAGTTTATACAGGCCTGCTGCCCATTACACAAAACGAAGCTGCATTGGCAGTGGTTATGGGTCATGAGGTTTCTCATGCTTTGTTTTCTCATGGGAATGAAAGAATGAGTCAGGGATTAGTTGCTATGGGACTTCAGGAAGGTTTAAATATTGCATTACAAAATAAACCACAGGAAACCAGAAATTTATTTTTAACAGCATTTGGATTGGGTACTCAATTAGGTGTGCTGTTGCCATTTTCAAGAAAAGATGAATATGAATCCGATCATTATGGACTTTGGTGGGCTGCAATGGCAGGTTATAATCCTCAGGAAGCTATTCCACTTTGGGAAAGAATGGAAAAAGCGGGTGGTGGTCAAAAACCGCCTGAATTTTTAAGCACACACCCCAGCGAAGGCAATCGTATCGAACAACTGAAAAAATTTATGCCTGAAGCTTTGAAGTATTATAAACCAGTAGGAAAATAAAATTTGATGATTTAGTTCAATAATCCTGCTTTTATGGAGTAAAAGCAGGATTTTTTATTGCATTTCGTTTTAAACTCTTTATAATATTTACTACCTTTGCAGTCCCTGCTTTTGAGAACTCTGACAACTTGTTTCAAAAAAGAAATAATTGTCAGCAACCTTTAAATAAAACACTTTCAAGGTATGTTGCAAACGCTATTTGAAAAGTTAAATCTGGCAGATGAAAAGAATTTATTAATTCAAGGCCTGCCGTCTTCCATTGAGAAACAATTTAGTAAATTGTCATTTGCAAAAAACATGACGCCGCTTTTAAAAAGCAGGAAGATTGATTTTGCACTGGTTTTTGCTGTCAATGAAAATCAATTAAACGGCATATTGCAGGATGTAATGCCTTCTTTAAAAGACGGCTCTAAGTTTTGGGTGGCATATCCCAAAACCACATCCAAAATTGTAACCGACCTGAACCGTGAACGTAGCTGGAACAGATTGACAACCGGTGGCTATGAAAGTATCGAAAGAGTAGAATTGGATCATGTATGGAGCGCTATGAGATTTGATCGATGCAATGGTGACAGAAACTGTATTGAACAGGAGCGCAATAGAGAAGCAATTGCTGTTTCAAATTAATAAGTTCCCGTAATAATATTTAATTAGGTTTGCGACTAGCAAACCTTTTTTTATGTCTTTTATCAATGTAGAAATAAAAGCCAGATGCAATCATCCTGAAAAAATCAGGGCATACCTACAAAGTCACCATGCCAGTTTTAAGGGGCTGGATATACAAACAGACACTTATTTCAATGTTTTTCAAGGTCGGTTAAAGCTCCGCGAAGGAAATATTGAAAACAACCTGATTTATTATGAAAGAAGTAATGAGGCGGGGCCAAAGGATTCCCATTTTCAACTTATAAAAATTGCTGATGCCAAAGGGATAAAAAATGTCCTAACGAAAACAAACGGCATAAAAACAATTGTAAACAAAAAGAGAGAAATTTATTACATGGAAAATGTAAAGTTTCATATTGATGAAGTTTTGAATCTGGGCTCATTTGTTGAAATTGAAGCCGGAAATATGCTGGCAGATTTAACACGAGATCAATTAAAGACTCAATGTGATTATTATTTATCCGAATTTGAAATATTGGATACAGACCTGATTCATATCTCTTACAGTGATATGCTGCTCAATCTTTCTTAAAGGATTGAATTTTCTGGCACAAATGAACCATTTATTTCCCAATTACGGGGTTTATACTGACAATTTTTCACCTCAATAACGGACGGCATAATCATTGAGAAATATGCATGTCCGATATGGTAATATGAACATATTCATTTCGGGTAATTGAATCATTCATAAATAAAATTTTATAATATGGGAAAGATAATTGGAATAGATCTGGGTACAACGAATAGTTGTGTTTCAGTAATGGAAGGCAACGAACCTGTAGTAATTGCCAATGATGAAGGACGTCGTACTACACCTTCAGTAGTTGGTTTTTTGAAAAATGGCGAGAGAAAAGTTGGGGATCCTGCAAAGCGTCAGGCTATCACCAATCCTCAAAATACAATTGCATCAGTAAAGCGATTTATGGGTCGCCGTTTTGATGAGGTAGGCGAAGAAATAACTCACTGGAGCTATAAAGTAGCAAAAGGTGACAATAATACCGTTCGTATTGACATAGATGGCAGACTTTATACACCACAGGAAATTTCAGCAATGGTGTTGCAAAAAATGAAAAAAACTGCTGAAGATTATCTGGGTCAGGAAGTAAATGAAGCGGTAATAACCGTACCCGCTTATTTCAATGATGCACAACGTCAGGCAACCAAAGAAGCAGGTGAAATAGCCGGTCTCACTGTTCGTCGAATAGTAAACGAGCCCACTGCTGCGGCATTGGCTTATGGATTGGACAAAGCTAAGCATGATCAAAGAATTGCCGTATTTGATCTGGGTGGCGGTACTTTCGATATTTCTGTCTTGGAACTGGGCGATGGTGTATTTGAAGTAAAATCAACCAATGGTGATACACACTTGGGTGGAGATGATTTTGACAAAGTAATAATGGATTGGTTGGCTGATGAATTTAAAAAAGATGAAGCATTGGATTTACGCAAAGACCCAATGGCATTACAGCGTTTAAAAGAAGCAGCTGAAAAAGGAAAAATTGAATTGTCGTCTTCAAGCGAAACAGAAATAAATCTACCATACATCACAGCGGTTGATGGAGTGCCTAAACATCTTGTAAGAAAACTAAGCCGTGCAAAATTTGAGCAATTGGCAGACAATCTTTTTGCTCGCTGCCTGAAGCCTTGTGAAGCCGCTCTTAAAGATGCAGGCATGAGTGCTTCTCAAATTGATGAAATTATACTGGTAGGAGGAAGCACTCGTATTCCTAAAGTACAAGAAATAGTAGAAAAATTCTTTGGGAAAAAACCTAATAAAGGAGTGAATCCTGATGAAGTTGTAGCCGTTGGTGCTGCAATCCAGGGTGCGGTTTTAACTGGTGAAGTAAAAGATGTTTTGTTACTGGATGTTACACCGCTAACATTGGGTATAGAAACAATGGGAGGTGTACTTACTCCGTTGATTCCTTCCAATACTACAATCCCAACCAAAAAGAGCGAAGTGTTTAGTACTGCCAGCGATAATCAGCCAGGAGTACAGATTCATGTATTGCAAGGCGAACGTAGCATGGCAAAGGATAATAAAAGTCTGGGAATTTTTAATTTGGATGGTATTCCACCTGCGCCACGTGGTGTTCCTCAAATTGAAGTAATATTTGATATTGATGCCAATGGAATTTTGCATGTAACTGCAAAAGATAAAGGAACAGGCAAGGAACAAAAAATTCATATTGAAGCCGGTAGTGGGTTGAGTAAAGATGAAGTTGAAAAAATGAAGGCAGAAGCAAAAGCAAATGAAGCAACAGATAAAGCCGAAAAAGAAAAAGTAGAAAAACTAAATCAGGCAGACAGTCTTGTATTTCAAACAGAGAAGCAACTGAAGGAATACGGAGAGAAAATACCTGCAGAAAAGAAAGCCGCAATAGAACAGGCTGCCGAAAAATTAAAAGAAGCTCACAAGGCGCAAGACCTTGCTGGTATTGATACACATCTTGCTGCTTTGAATGCTGCATGGACTGCCGCCAGCGAGGATATGTACAAGGCTACACAGGAGCAACAACCGGGTGCAAATGCTGATGCACAGCAACAGGCTAGTCAGGAAGCAGGTGCCAATGCCGGAAATGCAGATAATGTGACTGATGTGCCGTATGAAGAAGTGAAATAAGAATATGCTCTTAAAATAAAATTTAAGCCCTCGTGAATATGGGGGCTTTTTTTTAAACAATATAGATCAAAAATTTTCATGGGTTGGCAAAAAAAAATTTTAACTCAATAAATGAGTGATTGATTATTATTTCTTACCAAAATTTTAAGTATTTAGTTTAAAATGAATCATCTGAAATTTGAAGAAATGTGAATAAATTTTGACTACCAATATCAGAATGTATTGTTGTTTTAATTATTTTGGCACTCTAAATTTTTATACATAATGAAAAGAACATCTTCGTATTTTCTAATTGTCATTGCAGCATTGGCAATCACCTTTACTTCTTGCAAAAAGAAATTAAGTGATGCAGACATTAAAGCTGCCGTTGAAAAAGTTTTAACTGCTGATCCTACAGCTAGTGGAGCTTCTGTTGCAGTTGAGAAAGGAATTGTTACACTTACAGGCGCATTAAATGACGAGGCTACTAAAGCTGCCGTTGAAAAATTAATCGCTGGAGTAAAAGGTGTAAAATCCGTTGTCAACAATTCAACAGTTGCAGCACCTATAGTAATTGCAAATGATGATCCATTGACCAAAGCAGTAAACGACGCTTTGAAGGCTTTTCCTGGAGTAAGTGCAACCATCAAAGATGGCATAGTGTCCTTAGCAGGTTCAATTGCAAAAGCTGACAGACAAAAATTAATGATGGCTTTACAAGCGCTAAATCCTAAAAAAGTGGATGTAGCCGGATTAACAAACAAATAAAAAAAGGAGAAACAAAAAATGGCACTTACTGAAAAGTATAAAGAACTTACAGACTTAGCTACTTCTGCCGGAGTACAAAACCTGAATGTTAGAGAACAAGACGGCGTATTATATGTAAATGGCGACGCTTCAGGTGCAGTTAAACAACAACTGTGGGACACTTATGCTAAATTAGATCCTGATTATACTTCAGGGGATTTGGTACTAAATATTAATAGTGCTGCTAATGTAGTTGAAGGTGCGAAAATTAGAATTACTACGACACGTAGCAACTTAAACATTCGCAAAGGCCCAGGCACTGATAATGATATTATTGGAAAAGCTGCTCATAATTCGGTTGTTACATTAGTTAGAAAGGAAAATGACCAATGGTGGGTAATCCAAACTGAAGATGGTAAAGAAGGTTATTGCTTTACGCAATACCTAACACCCATAGAAGGTTAATAAACATATTTATCATATCAAAAGAGGCCATCATTTGTGATGGTCTCTTTTTATATAATATATGGCCTAACATGGTTATGCTAATTTTTAGAATTATTTGAAACTGAAAGCTTCGCATACATAGTTTATTATGAATCCAGTTTTTCAAGCTATACATAGAAAACATTTAAAGGGCTTAGATACATTAAGAGCAATTGCAGCTATAATCGTTGTTTGGGGCCATATAGAATTATTTAAAAAAGAGAGAGGGATTCAGAACCTGATTGACAATGGCTTTTATTTGCCAAGTGGTCATCTTTCTGTCATCCTTTTTTTTGTGATAAGCGGATTTCTCATTACCTATCTTCTTACTTTGGAAAAGAAGAGAACAGGAACAATTAAACTTAAAAATTTTTATCTGAGAAGAATTTTAAGAATTTGGCCATTATATTATATTGTTTTAATCATCTCGTTTCTGCTATTTAAAGCAGTTTACTCTTCAGAAACTATTTTTCTGTCCTTTACGATTTTTCCGAATGTGGCGCATGCACTGGATGCAGGATGGCCAACAAGTCCTCAAATCTGGTCTATTGGTGTTGAAGAACAGTTCTATATACTCTGGCCTTTAATTTTTATGATACTGCCATCAAAAAGGATTCCGGGCTTTCTGATTTTGTTTTTTATCATTTATACAATGTTGCCGACAGGTTTACTTTTTCTGAATAATCAATATTTCGGCAATGAAACTTTATCACATTTCGTCCATAGGTTTTTCTATGGCTCAAAGTTTAATGCTTTAAGTATGGGTGCCCTTTTTGGTTTTTTATTTGCTGAAAAGAAAAAATACCTGAGTTTATTCAAAAATGATTTGGTTGGGTATGTGGCTATAATTTTAGTTATTTTTTTATGGACATCTGGTTTTGAGATTAAGTACTATAATGATGAGTTATTTTCTATACTTTTTTCTATTTCAATCTTAAAAATTGTATCAGACCCAAAGATTCATTTAGATAATATAGTTTTCAGATTTATTGGAAAAATTTCTTATGGTATTTACATGTATCATTGGATAGTGCTGCTTTTGGCATTTCAGTTTATTTCGCCTTGGGGAAATGCATGGCTATTCAATATTTATTTGTATGGATTTGTGTTTGGAATGACATTTTTAATTTCCTGGGTTTCAAATTATTCAATAGAGAGATATTTTTTAAAGATGAAAGAAAAATTCAGATAAATTTTCCATTCCTGTCTTGATTGTTAGCTTACTTCCGATTTCTTTTTTCTTTAGTTTCTGCAAAGAAATATTCCGTTACAAAAACCTCTTTTATCATTGAAATTATTTTGTTATTATAATTTTGATATTCCGAAAAGTTCCTGAAAAATAGGATTTGCTGTAACTAATTCTGAGCTTCTGAATTTTGGCTTTATTTACTTTCATTCTTTCTTCCTCATCAGAGTCAAAGTCAGTATCATCATATTCTTCTTTTACACACTTTTCAGTACCAACCTTTGGTTCACTTGACCGTGAGTGGCTTAAAATTGAAATGAGGAGAAAAGAAGCTATTAAAAGAGACTTAGTCATAACTTATAATCTGGCCTAAAACCTGTTTTTTAATTGTTATTTAAAGCAATTCTTTAAAAGGGGATATCACAAGTTTTAGCTTCTCTATATGAATTTGAGTGCATTGTCTGACAAAATTGCTGTTTCCATATTATGGCATAATTGTTACACTTATTGTGGATAATCAACCTTAGTTTTAACCCTCAAAAGCAATTATTATGGAAATAGAAATTTTTACACTTGCAGATTTTGCGCAGGATAATAGTTCAAAATTGACAATTGTAGGTACGTTTGACAGCATACATGCTAAAGAATTTCCAACGCAACACCCAGCATGCTCTATCGCTTGTCGCCTTCGTTTTGCTGCTAAAGAAGCAGGTGCTTATGAATTTAAGTTGAGACTGATTGATGCAAATGGTAAAGAAACCATTGAGCCCATAACTGGTAATATCAATATTGGAGCACCTGCAAACGGACAGTTATCAACTATTAATATTGTTATTAATTTTGGACAATTAAAATTTGAAAAACCTGGTCGATATTCTTTTGAACTATATATAGATGGAGAATGGAAATCCGGGTTACCCCTTTTTCTAAATGAAATAAAGAATTAAGTAACATTATCTTTTAGTTTAACATTTTATTCTTCACTTCATTTGTTTGTAAATTTTTCCGGTTGTACCTTTGCAGTGCAAAAACAAAAACTGAGCAACAAAACCTGAAAATGAACCTTCCCTGACCTGAAAATTCGCTTGCCTAGGGTCTATTTCCTCAGATGCGCTCAGACGATTTTAAACCGACAGATTAAAAAAAAGGAGTTTTTATGAAAGGCATTGCTATGCAATCAAAAGTTCAGTTAAGCGAAGAAACAAAATTGCAACTGACAAAAGAAGTGAAAGAAACACTGGCAACATCCGGTATCAAAAGTATTCCATTAAAATTTACTGCTTCAGACCTGTGGAATCAAAGAAGAAATTCTCGTTCCGCAAGTATGATGATGCGTAAGTGGAATTTGAACTAGGATATCTGTTTCGGATAATACTTCTAAATTTAGAAAAACGTATTAAGGTTACTCTAGTAACTTAAATACGTTTTATTTTTTTTCAACATTTTTGGCAAAAAGGAAACTGGAAAAAGCAGTGGTAATGCCATAAGATTGAAAGGCAATTTTATATTCACCACCTTCTAATCTGGCTATAAGAAAAAAGAGTAATATCCCAATTATTAAGTGAAAAATGATGATGGGCCACTTCAGCTGCATTCCTTGTTTTTCACCATATTCTGTAGCTGTTATGTAACTCAGTAAAGTTGCTATTATTCCCACAACTCCAAATATTAGTACAAAAGCTGCTGTTGTGTAAAACCGTGGAATTAGTGCTGCTAACACAATATCTATCAGACTGGCAGCCAAAAGGCCTGAAAAAATAATGCCAGTACAAAATAAATATGGTTTGAATCTTCTCATATCAAACTTTAATAATGCTGCAAAAAAAACCGTTCCGAAATTACGAAACGGTTTAAATTATATTAGGGCTTAGTTTTATATAAGATCCATTGCCTTTACAAAAGAAGTACCTAAAAATGGAAGGATAAAGGTAAGCCACTCCCAATGTGAGTAAACAGCAAAACCAAATGCGCCGGCGATAGCAAAAAAAGCCAGCCACCAAAGACCTTTATATTTTTTCTTTTGTTCCATTTTTTCAAGTTTTAGCAAAAATAAGTGGTCTGATTCTAATCCAAAAAAGAGTTTTCAACTTTTCAACATATTCGTATTCTTTCTAAAAATAAAAAATAGCCCCGTAATTATGCCTAATAAAGCTATTCCCCATTTTACAATCACTATCAAATGGTAAGTGCTTAAATGATTGATAGCATCTGGATTTTTAAGCCAGTTTAATAGAAAAAGGTTTTCAGATATATCGCAACCCCAGGCAATCAGTTGTAAAAAGGCCATTAACAAAAGAAATTTCTTCAATCTGATACTTTGGACTTTAAAAGCCGCCATTCTGTTAAGAGCTGCAATACCCGGATAAACCCCCAGCATAAATATAAAATCAAAAATAAGCTGATAGCGAAGCAGTGATTTTATAGGCGTGTCAATACCCGAAAGAATTGAAATAATTTGTTCTTTAGAATAAGTAAGCTCAAGCCCTAAAATGGTGAAAAGTTTTCCATTATGAATAAATGAAGACTCTATCCATTTCATACAAAATGCAGATGCAAGAAAAAGGCCGAGACAG
>Ga0073902_10000183_pt1 | contig 43678 bp, 43 predicted proteins | sample KloWWTmeKNB19Kit_FD_66667 | JGI IMG/M metagenome (GOLD analysis project Ga0073902, IMG submission 66667) | Active sludge microbial communities from Klosterneuburg, Austria, studying microevolution and ecology of nitrifiers - Klosterneuburg... | ecosystem: Engineered > WWTP > Aerobic digester >...
AGATCGACCACGTAGCCCGCCCCTTGCAATTGCTGTTGGACGATGGCGGCAATATCTAGGTTGACTTCCGCTTCGGTGAGGGTGACACTGCCGTTGCCGTCCACGCACACGGCGCCGGAGTCGTTGCCCAGGTGACCGGCGACGATTCCGATCCTCAATTGTGGCTGTGCTGTCGAGACCTCATCCGGCGCGCGCGGGGTGAGGAGCAGGCTCAAGCGTTCGTAGAAGTTTCCGTTGGCGAGCCCTTCTGAGGGGAGGGCGGTGAACAGGGTTGCCAACAACAATGCGACTCCCAGCGTGGTGGTGATGGCGCGCACCGGGCGCGGGTTGGATGACATGTTGGGATAATGGTAACTGCGTTGATGGGGTTATGCAAGAGGCGCGCTTATGCCTGCCATGGCTTTTCCAAAGTCGGGAGAATAATTTTCGTACACGGATTTCACGGAAAACACGGAATACTTCGCTTTTTAGACCGCGATCCGTGTCGTCCGTGTTATTCCGTGTACCAAAAGAGGTTTTTGTTCCTGCGGCTTGAAATCAAGTATCATCGATGAAACTCTTCTCAAAGGAAAACTCATGGACTCCATCCTCTTTATCATCCTTATCGGACTGGCGGGCGGAATCGCCATCGGCGTGCAAAGCCCCATGGCAAGCATGATCACGCAGCGACTCGGCGTGTTTGAAAGCGTGTTCATCGTACACCTCGGCGGCGCGGTCATTGCGCTGATTCCCATGTTGATCTATGGGAACAAATTGGGTCAATGGAAAAGTTTGCCGTGGTACGCTCTGGGCGCGGGATTCTTCGGGCTGGGAGTGATCGCCGCGATCAGTTTTATGATTCCGCGTATCGGTGTCGCGCCTGCCCTCATTATTTTGCTGGCGGGTCAAATGGTGATGGGCGCGGTCCTCGATCACTTCGGTTGGTTCGGCTTGGCGCAACGCCCGCTCGACGCGGCGCGGATATTTGGGTTGGCGGTTGTGTTGGCGGGGGTCTGGTTGACGGTGAAATAATTTTCAGCGAAGACTTTATCGGTAATAAGGATAAGAACATCGTTTTTGGATGCAGACCGCGAAGCGCGCTGATTTCACTGATTCAAAGAAATTAAATCTGCGTTTGTTAGCGTGAATCAACGTCCTGATTTAATTCCGAATCTAAATAACGGATGTTACGCAGTCCAGCCGCTGAGACACAGAGTCGCAGAGAAAAATGAAGGTTTTTCTCCGTGCTCTCTGCGGCTCTGTGGCAAAATTGCACAAGGTGGGTAACTAATATCGCTACCTCGCCTCCACATTCACCCGATGCCAGGCATTGTTCATATACCCTTTGAAATTCCAGACTTGCGAAATATCCTGTGGTTGTGTGTTCGCAGACGTATCCATGGCGCGGACGACGAGTTGATATCGTCCTGGTTCCAACTCAAAGTTTGCCTTCCATAACGTCCACGCCCAAGGGTTTGTATCATTAAACAATTCCGCGTGCATCCAGGATTCCCCGCCATCTGACGATACATCCACGCGCGCGATTTCCCTTCCGCCGCCCGCCAGCGCATACCCTTGCACTGCGATCATGCCCGCGCCAACCCGTTCATCCTCCGTGTGCGAACAGATCACCGAAGTCACATTCATTTCACCGAGCATCATGCCGTTGTCCCAATTCACAGTGTCCGCCCGCGCGTTCGACGCAAACAAACGATACGCCTTGCGCTGAAAATAATTATGCGACGGTTCATCCTGCACAGTGATGCGCTCCAGCCACTTGACACTGCGCGCGCCAATAAAACCTGGCACGATCGTCCGCAACGGAGATCCATGCGCAGGCGTCAGCGCCTCGCCGTTCATCTCATACGCTAAAATCACTTCGGGACTCAATCCCTTTGCCAGCGGGATCGAGCCGCCATATCGAAAACGTTTATTCAGACGTTCGACCTCGTCCAGCCCGCCAAATTCAACGTGCAGATTAAGAGCCGCTTCGCTCTCCACGCCTGCAACTGCCAGCACATCCCTCAGCCTGACTCCAGCCCACGCCGCGTGACTGATCGCGTCCACGCCCCAGGGTAGCTCGTGGGGAATCGGTTGCACAGCCATCAACTCTTCACGACGATTCCCCGCACACTGCAACGTGGCATTGACAGCGACGCGCTCAAAATTATTTTTGATCTCATCGAGCGACAGCGACAAATGCCGCGAGACTCTCCCATTCACTTCCAAACGATACGAGTCCACGTCCACCTCTGGCACATCCCCGTGACTGCGGACAAAGAACAAATCCGTTGGCGTGATATGGGATTGACCCAATAATCGAGGCGGCGGTCCTCCATTGAAGGGATTCGCCTGCCGTACTCCAAAATCAACATGTTTATCAAATAAAGTTTTTGTCATAGCGCATCCTATATGTTACCGCCGAATAGAATTCTTTCAAGAATCCTGAGGGAACTTTTGCCAGCAAACGCGGATCTGTGAATCCTGTTTTGGGCGCAAGTGTTGAAAATGTTTCAAACGTCAGCGGATGTGGAACCCAGAGATTGCCTCTATCCACGTTGTATTCGACGAGCAGAAGTAAACCGTTTCGCTTGAGATATGAACAGACATGTTTCAGGATTTTTTCTTTATCTTTGAAGAAGTGCAGCGAGTTCGCCATCACAATTCCGTCAAGCGGAGGGATTTCTAAAGGTTGTGAAAAATCTTTCGGAAGCAGAAACAGGCTGAGGGTCGTATTGAAGCGGGCGCGATGAGAATTCTCCAATTCTCTCAATGACGATCTATCCTTATCCACCGCGTAAATTGTTGCATCCAATCCAACCAGTTCTCTTAATGCCAACGTAAACGCGCCGCTCCCCGCGCCAAAATCTGCATAGACTCCGCCTTGAGTCAAATTCGCAGGTTGCAGTAAATTGACATGGTCATTATGATTCATGCCGAGAGTATAATCGCATTGGAGAGCCGCCATGAACAACAAACAACTTGCCGACACGTTCACGCTCATCGCCAATCTCTTGGAGATCAAAGGCGAGATCATTTACAAAACGCTCGCCTATCGCAAAGCGTCTGAAAGTTTGATCAGCCTGCCGCGCGAAGCCAGCGAATTTTGGAAAGAAGAGAAGTTACTCGAAATCCCTGGCGTGGGCAAAGCCATCGCTGAAAAAATTGACGAGTTGTTGAACACAGGCAAACTTGAGTTTCTTGAAAAAGTAAAAAAAGAAGTCCCAGAAGAACTCGCGACGTGGCTGGCTGTCCCGTCGCTTGGACCGAAAAAGATCGCGATGATCTGGAAGACGCTGGGCATCACGAGTCTCGCGCAACTGGAAACCGCCGCGAAAGACGGGAAACTGCGCGACCTCCCCGGCATGGGCGCAAAATCAGAGACCGCGATTCTCGAAGGGCTGGCATCGCTGGCGCGGCGCACGGGACGAATCTCCATCGGGCGCGCGCTTCCGCTGGCGAACGAGATCATCGCCGCGCTCAAAAAGGTGAAGGGAGTCGTCGCCGCCGAACCCGCTGGAAGTCTGCGAAGGATGCGTTCGACAGTCGGCGATCTGGATATTTTGGTGGCGGCAAAAGATTCAGCGGCGGTGATGGAGGCGTTTGTCAAATTGCCGCGCGTGACGCGTGTGTTGGGCAAAGGCGAATTCAAATCCAGTATCGAGTTTACCGATGGAGTCCGCGCGCAGGTGTGGGTGCATCCGCCGAACGAGTTTGGAACCGCGCTGCAATACGCGACAGGCTCGAAAGATCATAACGTGTTGTTACGTCAACTCGCGCTCGATAATGGTCTATCGCTTTCGGATCATTCATTTAAAAAAGTAAAAGGCGGCAAAGAAATTTTCTGTTCAACAGAAGAGGAAGTATATAAAACCCTCGGCTTGCAATGGGTCCCGCCCGAACTGCGCGAGGGACGCGATGAGGTCGCGCTGGCGAAAGCAAACAAACTTCCGAAGTTGATCGAAGTGAAAGACATCAAAGCCAACCTGCACATGCACTCCACGTACAGCGACGGAAAATTATCCATGCTGGATATGGCGAAGGCGGCGATCAAGCGCGGGCTGAAAGTGATCGTGTTTTCCGATCATTCGGTGAGCCTCGGCGTTGCAAACGGACTTTCGATTGAGCGGCATAAACAACAAGCCGCCGAAATTAAAAAGATTCAAAAACAACTCGGCGACCAGATTACGATTCTTCATTCAAGCGAAGTGGAAATTAAAGCCGACGGCTCGCTGGATTATCCCGACGACTTCCTCGCTTCACTCGACCTTGTGGTTGCCTCGCTCCATTCGAGTTTACGCCAGCCTCGAGAAAAGATCACCGCGCGATTGCTCAAAGCCGTGAACAACCCGCACGTAGACATCATCGGTCACCCGACGGGACGCGAAATCCCCGACCGCGAAGGCGCGGATTTGGACATGGAAGTCATCCTGCAAGCCGCGGCGAAATCGGGCGTGGCGATGGAGATCAGCGCCAGTCCCTACCGCCTCGACTTGGATGATCCGCACGCCCGCCGCGCCCGCGAGTTGGGCGTCCTCCTCAGCATCAACACCGACGCGCACTCCGAAGAAGATTACGACATGCTTCACTACGGCGTCGCCATTGCAAGGCGCGCAGGCGTTTTGAAAGACGATGTCATCAACTGCTGGTCAACGGATAAGTTGTTGAAATGGTTGAAGAAGAGAGGATAAAAAACCTTGCGAAGGTTCAGAACCTTCGCAAGGTTTGAAAAATCTTTTTGGCGATCAGTAACGGTGGTCGAGCGCAAGCAGTCGAGACCACAGGCACGCATACAAACTCTTGTAACAAGATTGCTTTACGGCTAGGTGGTCTCGATACGTCCCGCGATGCTTCGTCTTCCACTTCGCCTTCGCTCAGTGTCCGCTCAGCACGCGCGGGACACTCGACCACCGAAGTATGAATAAAGGAAAACAACATGAACAACCAACTCAACAAACGCACACTCCTCATCATCGCCAGCGGACTCGATTTGATTCTGAGCGCAATCGTCCTGCTCATCTACTTCGGTCTATTTCCCGTGGATATCTCAGGGCTTGGCATCCCGCGCTGGATAATTGGCTTGGTCGGAGGGGTGTGGTTCGCGGGGTCGCTTGCGGTGTTGGTGTATCAATTGACGAGAACCGAATAACAGACCTCACAGGTCTCCGAGACCTGTGAGGTCTGTTATTTGTTTAATGAACACCCTCAAAACCATCCTCTACATGGGATTCACGCACGGACTGTTCACGTTTTATATTCCATATCAACTCGCCTCGAAGTCGTCAATGCTTGATTTGGGAATCCTTCGTTACTTTGCTTTTCCATTTTGGATTCTCGGCGCGCTCATCATCATCCGATGCTGCGTGGACATCATCCGTCGTGGACGAGGCACGCCCGCGTTCGTTGACCCGCCGAAGGAGTTGGTCATTGCGGGGTTGTATCGTTACGTGCGGAATCCAATCTATGTTGGGGCAATGCTGTTCCAAGTGGGATTTATTCTTTGGTTTGGTTCGGCGCTGGTGATTGTGTATGCCTTGTTCTTTTTTCTCGGATTCAATGTTCTCATCCTCATCATCGAAGAACCCGTCTTGCGGAATCAATTCGGCGCGGCGTATGAGGAGTATTGCCGCAACGTGCCGCGCTGGATTCCGAAAATTCCCTAACCACGTCAATTCCCAAAGAAGCGGATTAAAAACCTGCCTTAAAGCAGAAAACCCGCAAACGAACGTTCGCCAGCCGACTTCTTCTTCCACCCAGGCTCATAAAATTGCTGATTTCAGTACGCCCCCTAAAGCATTCAAGACTACTCAACCAGCGCGCTTCACTGATTACTATTCTCTACTCTCTTACTTCCTCTTCCACTCAGGCTCATAAAACGGAAGTTTCACCACCTTCGCAGGCGCGTGTTGACGATGATGTTCGACGGTGATTTCCATCCTTACATCTGTGCCGACTTCAAAATAGGGTTTTTGCAAATGCGCCAAAGCGATGTACTTCTTCAACACAGGCGACCATGTTGCCGTGGATGCATACCCCACTTGTACGCCGCCAACTAGAATCGGCAAACTTCCACGAACAGCCATGCCAGGAATTTGCGGCGGCAAGCCGACTTGCTTGAAAATATTTTCCATACCGACCCAATCCACTTCCAAGCCAACCATTTTCCAAACTGAGCCTTCTTTTTTCTCGCGTTCTAATGCGCGGCGACCGACAAAGTAACCCTGCTTATCGAGCGCGACTGTCCAATCAAGCCCCAACTCGAACGGAGATGACTTTTGCGGCTCGATCCACGCGTGAGTAGCGGAGGTGTAGTCTACATCCAGCATGAAGAGACCCGCTTCCACGCGCGCCATGTCCATGGCAAGGATGCCGACGGGCGTGATGCCATAATCCGCGCCGGCTTCCATCAGCGTGTCCCAGATTTTGAGCGCGTCTTTTGCGTTCATCCAAATTTCATAACCGAGATCGCCTGTGTAGCCTGTTCGTGAAATGGCGACTTCGATTCCTTTGATGTTGTTTTTCATCAAGCGGAAATATTTCAATTCATCTACTGAAGTTTCAACAACTTTGTTCAAGACTTTTCTGGTGTTCGGACCTTGGAAACTCAGCGCGGCGACCGCATCAGTCACTTCGGTAATTTCCACATCCATGCCGACCGCGTTCATCGATAACCAACGCAAGTTCGGTTCGGCGGCTGTCAGGCGGAATGTCGTTTCATCCAACCGTGAGACAGTGCCATCATCAATCATCTTGCCGTCTTCGTCGCACCAGCCCGTGTAAGCGACTTGTCCCACCTTCATCTTGTGGATGTCTCTTGTGGTGACGCGATGTAACAACGCCGCCGCATCCTTGCCTTTGATCCTGTATTTGATCAACGGCGAGACATCGATCAACGCCGCCGAATTGCGAATCGCCCAGTACTCACGGTCAAGCGCATGCTCGTACGAGCCAGCGGCAAAATACCCCGCCCACTTGCGCCAATTCTGCGGCTGGCACAATGCGGATGTTCTTTCGTGAAAGGGAGTGGTTTTGAGATTGAGCATGAATTCTCCTGAAAAGGATAATGATCAGACTTCACAAAAATTCGGCGGCAATTCGTCTCGCTTGAGAAAGCATGTCGCCCGCCTCAACGCAACCGCGTCGAGAACTCGTTGAGCGGCGCGCGCCCTGCGCAACTATCTCGTTCCTTGTTTTCTGCCCAGCCAGGAGTGATACAACCAGACCGCGCCAGCAATAATAATGACTCCAACAATGGTGATGGCTTCATGCCTCTTGAAGTCTTTGAAGATCGCTTCGATCAGATGACCAACGAACTTGCCAGCCAGACCAAAGGTCAACGCCCAAAGAGCGGAACTGAGAAAGTCAAAAAGCGCAAACCGTTTTGGATCAAACCCCGACATGCCAATCGTGAACGGCAGAACCGTCCGCAGTCCATACATGAATCGGACTCCCAGAGAAAGCAGGTCCATGTTTCGCCCAAGCAACGAACGGGCTTTTTCGATCCGCGGCTTCCATGCGGGTCTTTTTTCGATGAATTGACTGCCCTTCGCGCGTCCCATCCAAAAGAAAAACTGGTCGGCGCCGAAAGAAACAACACAGCCGCAAAGGATCACCAACGGCAGATTCAGATAACCGCGATGCGCCATGAACGCGCCCAGCACAAGGACGGTCTCGCCTTCGAGCAATAACCCCACCACGAGGGCGGGATAGCCAACTTGGGAAATGATGGTTGCCAGATTGAACATGGATTCTCCTCGCGACAGTATTGTACAATGTATATAATCTAGTGGCAAACTTCATTTTGCCCTGTCTCCGTTACAGTCGAATTTGCCATACGCAAACGACGAAGATCCAATGTAGGGAAGCCAAAATGTTACCAGAACCAACGCCACAAAATAATTCCTCATTTACCAACCGCTTGAGTGCGTTTCAATCGCGCTGGGACGCGGTCTCGGTCCGCCTCGTGGCGGCGCTTACGGCGGCGATGGGATTCATCAACGTGCTGTCTTCGACGATGCCCGCCCTGAGAGAACGGTTTGCCATTCTGGAACAATTCTCCCCGTTGGAGGTGACGCGCGGAAGCCGCCTCGCGACGACGCTGGCTGGGTTCGCCCTCCTGCTACTTTCCAGCAACCTGTGGCGGAGGAAACAAGTCGCCTGGCTGTTGACCATAGCGGTATTGATCGCTTCCGCATTCAGTCACCTGCTCAAAGGGTTGGACTACGAAGAGGCGACCATTGCGATTCTATTGGCAGTCTTCATCTTTTCTCTCCGCTTCCATTTTCATGCGCGGTCAGACGCTCCCTCAATGCAACAGGGAATCCGCGTATTGATCTCGGCAACCCTCTTCACGCTCGCGTATGGAACGTTGGGTTTCTATTTGCTCGATAGACACTTCAAAGCGCATTTTGAATTTATCCCAGCGTTGATTCGCACCCTGGCTATGTTTACTCAATTCACCGATCCCAGTCTGGAGCCTGTCACCCGCTTCGGGCGTTACTTCGTAGATTCAATTTACCTCATCGCAGTGGTGACGTTTGGCTACGGGTTATTCATGCTCGTCCGCCCGGTGCTGATCCGCCAGCCCGCCACAGCAGAGGCGCGCAAACGCGCGCGCGAGATTGTCGAAGCGCATGGACGCGCCTCGCTTGCGCGCATGACTCTCTTCGACGATAAATCCTATTTCTTCAGCGCGGGCGGAACGCTGATCGCATACGCGGTCAAAGGGCGGGTCGCGCTGGCGTTGGGCGACCCAATCGGCGCGGAGGAAGACGCGCGAGCATCCATCTTGGAATTCAAAACGTTTTGCGCGGGCAACGATTGGGATCCGTGTTTTTATCAAACGCGTCCAGACTACCTGCCCATCTACAAAGAAGCAGGGTTTAAATTTTTCAGCATCGGCGAAGAAGCCATCGTTGACCTTTCCGCGTTCACGCTCGAGGGCAAGGCGGGCAAGGAATTTCGCAATGTGGCGAACCGTCTCGGCAAACTCGGGCATCGCGTGGAATTTTTTGAACCGCCGTTAAACGATGAATTGCTCAACGAGTTAAAAACCGTGAGCGACGAATGGCTGACCATGACGCGCGGCAGTGAGATGCGTTTCTCGCTGGGCTGGTTCAACGATGACTATGTGCGGAACAGCGGGGTCGCGGCGGCGCGCGCGGCGGAAGGTCACATCAGCGCGTTTGCAAATATCGTGCCGGAATATCAACACAACGAAGTTTCGCTCGACCTCATGCGCCGCAAACATCAGATCGAAAACGGCACGATGGATTTTCTGTTTGCTTCGCTCTTCGAGTGGGCAAAGCAAAAGGGATACGCGACATTCAGCCTTGGGCTGAGCGGGTTGTCGGGGATCGGGGAAAAGTCGGACGACCCCGCTGTAGAAAAAGTCCTGCGCCTCTTAACCGACAGTTTGAGCCGCTTCTACAACTTTAAGGGACTCCACGCCTTCAAGGAAAAATTCCACCCGATGTGGGAGCCGCGCTATTTGGTGTATTCAGAATCGGCAAATGTACCCGCCGTCACTGCCGCCCTCATCCGCGCCCATAGCGGGGATAACTTTCTGTGGGAGTATTTGAAGTAGGGCTTCCGTTTGTACTGTTCTAAGACGGTCGATGACCGTCGCTTCGCTGGCAAACACGGCGGTCACAAACCGCCTACGAGCGAAAGTCCTGTGAAGAAGTACCCGGAAGATTCGCCTCGGCTATAATTCGTCGCTGTCCCATGAAAAAAATTCTTCCCTACCTGCACCCTTTCCTCTTTGCGCTCTACCCCATTTTCGAACTGCGGAATTTCAACATCGCCTACGTGGACTCGGCGGCGCTTGCGCGACCGATCCTGCTGTCGCTTCTTGGCGCGGCATTGATCTGGATCATCCTGCGATTGCTCACAAAGGAATGGCAGAAGTCGGGCATCGTCACCACGTTGATCGTGATCGTCTTCTTTTCGTACGGTCATGTCTTCCTGGAGATTCAATCTACATTCGGCGGGATGATTCGTCACCGTTATCTCTTGCTCATCTTTGGCATGTTGTTCGCGCTCGCCGTCTGGTTCATCTTCTGGCGGATGAAAAGCGCTCAAACGCTCGTCAACTTTCTCACTGCGGCGGGCGCGTTGCTCACGATCTTTTCGGTGGCGCGTTCCGTTCAACACGATGTCGCGGTCTATCAATCGGGGCGGGAGGTTCGGGCGGCGATGGAATCGTATCGCAAGGCGAGCCAGCCAAACGTCGGCGAAAGACCCGATGTGTACGTCATCCTGCTCGACGCCCACACCAGCGCCTATGCGTTGGAAAAATATTTCAACTACGACGAATCCGCGTTCACAAAAAAATTGGAGGGACTCGGATTCTACGTGGCGCAGTGCGCGCAGAGCAATTATCCCGCCACCAAACTTTCTGTCACTTCGACCTTTTACGCGGACTACCACCGGGAGGACACGCTCTTCCCGTTGTATTCGAGTCTCGTCGTCGAGACGCTTCGTTCGCAGGGCTACCGGATCGTCACCTTCGAGAATCGCTCACAGGGACATTTTTCCTTCGGCGAAGACGCGCGGCTCTCGCGCAATCAACTGCTCGCCGGCAAAGTGGACCTGACCGGCGGCTTGAGCGAATTTGAGTTTCAATTATTGGAGACTTCGCTGGCGCGCCTCGTCTTCGACATTCCCACGTTGATCCCCGGCTTCGACCTCGCCCAGCAAAAAGAGACCGAGTTCTACGAACATTATCAGCAGACGTATTTTATCCTCGATGAGTTAAAGCGCCTGCCTGATGAAGTCGAGAGTCCCAAACTTGTCTTTGCGCACTTCCTTGTGCCCCATCCGCCGTTCATCTTTACGCCGGAGGGAAAATTCCATTGGAATGAAAATGAAGCGGATGGATATGTATCGAACGTGGAATTTATCGACGCGCAGATCACTGGTGTTGTGGAAGAGATCATCGCCAGGTCCAAGATTCCCCCGGTGATTCTCATCATGGGCGACCATGGTCCCTCCGGTGTGCCCAGCAAAGACCAGCCCGCGCTGCGAATGTCCATTTTGAACGCCTATTATGTGAGCGCCGCGGCAAAAAAAGATTTATATCCCGCCATCACGCCGGTCAATTCGTTCCGCGTGATCTTCAATCATTACTTTGGAACCGAGTATCCGTTATTGGAAGATTTTGCCTACCATGCCGGGCGCTTCTCTGAGTTCACTCCGGAGAACGCGGTGAAGAATGAATGCGCGCCTTCGTCAAAATAGGGCGCGCAGTCTGTCTCACCTATTCTTTTACTTCCATTCGCTTAATTCTTCGTCCAGCGCGTCGATCACCTTGGCGAATTTATCGGGGTCGCCGTCCATCCCATTCTCGAAGGCGATATTATTCAACCCCTCCAGAATTTTATATTCATCGTTCGCCGACAAGTTTTGCTCCAACAGCGGGAAGATCAGGTTCTTAAGCCGATCGAGGTGACGTCGAAGCGTGGAGGTGTATTCGCTGGACGCCCAGCCCACATCGGCGCTTGCCCGGTGTTCGCCTGCCTGCCATTCCCTGGAGGCTTTCAATAAGTGGTCGGCGGCTTCGCGGCATTTCTGTTGTTCCGCGCGCAGGGAGCCGATAGGTCCATCCTCGGCAGGAAACCCGCTATCTGCCAGCGCGGCGATCAAGAGATCCTCTTTTTTGAAGAATTGCGTATGGATAAACCCATCGATGAACTGATGGGCAAAGATGAAAAACCCCGAATGGGGGGTACGGCTGGATGATACTAGGGCGGTTCCACTCCCCAGCGTGTCTGCAAACCGCAAAATGAAATCCATATCTGTTCGGAGGTTCTTGGTGAATCGCATCCTATCTGCCTTCGGCTTGCGCTTTGTTTTTGATCATCCCCAACCCTTCGATCTCCACGGCAACTTCATCGCCGCTCTTCAACTCGCCCACGCCGGAGGGCGTGCCGGTGAAAATAAGATCGCCCGGCTCGAGCGTCATCACCGATGAAATATACGCGACCAATGTTCCCACGTTGAAGACCATATCGCGCGTAGACGCCATCTGCCGCATCTGTCCGTTGACGCGGCAGGTGATGACCGAATCGGACGGGTCGAAGTCGGTATCGATCCACGGACCAAACGGGCAAAACGTGTCGAAGCCTTTGGCGCGCGTCCATTGATTGTCCGATTTTTGCAGGTCGCGCGCGGTCACGTCGTTGCCGATGGTGTAGCCGAGGATGTATTTCTTTGCAGTCTCCGCGGTGATGTGACGCCCGCGCTTGCCGATGACGGCGACCAACTCGGCTTCATGCTCCACTTGATTCGATTGCGGCGGAAGGATGATCGTGTCGCCACTGCCAATCACCGAGGAGGGCGGTTTCATAAAAATGAGCGGAACCTTCGGCACTTCATTGCCCAGCTCTTTTGCGTGCTCCACATAGTTGCGCCCCACGCACAAGATTTTGCCCGGCTCGCACGGCGGAATCAGCCGCGCGTCGGAAAGAGGCGTGGCGGCATCCTGCCGGCGATAACGCCCGTAGATGCTCCCTCCGATTTCGCCGACCTTGTCGCCCAGCAACCATCCATATTTTGGTTTTTTGCCGCCTTGGGTTTCGTAACGAACAATGCGCATGACGCTCCGTTGGTGTCGATCTAAATTTCAGGCGCAAGTGTAATCGCCAACTTGCCAACCCGCAACCTTCAACTTATAATCGATTTCCCGGGCGCTTAGCTCAGTTGGTTAGAGCACTTCTTTTACACAGAAGGGGTCGGGGGTTCGAGTCCCTCAGCGCCCACAGAAGCCTTGCGATGAGCAGGGCTTTTTGTTTACATAGCCGCATGGGGTTCGAGTGCTACGCGATCAGCGCCCACAGAAGCCTCACTACCGTGAGGCTTTTTTGTAACGAGGTCGGGGGTTCGAGCGCTACGCGATCAGCGCCCACACACAGACCTCCGAGTTCTTTTAGAACTCGGAGGTCTTGTTTTTGGAACGACTTCCCCTCCGCATCCGTTCTACAAGGTATTCTTGCCTGGGAGAGGAATTTTCATGACTCTAAAACGGACGATTTTGCTGGGCGCGCCGCTCTTGTTGTGTTGTTTCGTGGGAATTTTCTTAACTGTCATCTACCGACAACCGCTCGGCCCCAGCCTCAGCCTGCCTCAACCGACCCAGCCTGCCTCTACGCCCACGCGCCTCGCCCCTGTGGCGTTATCACCTACGGAGAGTCGGCCGCAAGCGAGTCCCGAACCGAGTCTGTTGTGCGGCGCGTCTCAGCCGGTGATGAACATCCTTGCCATCGGGTCAGATGCGCGCGGCGATCATTATCTTTACGGGCTGGCAGACATCATCCGCCTCGCGCGCGTAGACTTTGTCAACGCCCGCGTGACCATCCTCGAAGTGCCGCGCGATCTGTGGGTGGAGATTCCTGAAATCTCAGACCATTACAACATCACACATGGAAAGTTGAATCAAGCCTATTTATATGGAAACAAAGGGCTGGGTTATTACGACGGCACAGGCGAAGGACCAGGTTTACTAGCGCGCACCTTGAATCTCAACTTCGGCGCGCAACCCGATCACTACATCGCGGTCAACATGACCACTTTTGAAAACGTTGTTGATGCCATCGGCGGCATTGACGCGTACCTGCCTTATGATATTGACGTTCGCTCCAAAGCCAACCCCGAAGGTTTTCATGTGGAAGAGGGTCAACACCACTTCGACGGCGAGACCGCGTTATGGGTGGCGCGCATCCGGCAATACAGCACATTCAGTCGCGCCGAGAGTCAAAATATCGTCATGTGCGCCTTGCGGAAAAAATTATTAAGCCCAGCCATTGTCCCTGCCATCCCGAACCTGGTTCAAACTTTTCAACGCAATGTGCAAACAGACTTAAGCCCCGAGCAGATCAACCAACTTGCCTGCCTCGCCAATCAAATGAACGGTTTGGATATTGTCTTTGCCAGTTTCCCCATGGACATGTTCAAGAACAAAAAGATTTTCGACCCTCAACTCGGCGCGACCACCCAAATCCTCGATGCCGACTTCAATGTCCTGCGCGAGTATATCGGACAATTTCAACAAGGCACATGGCCCGACCCGAATTTAATTATTGCTTCCACACCTTCGCCTGCCGAAGCCGATAAAGAGTTCGCCTGCGGGGATTGATACAAAACCCCAGCCACGGGATTACACCGATTATCACGGATTAGTTTTTAAAACTCGCGCAAATTCGCTAAGAGAGTGTTTCTTAAGTCCTGTGCGGTCTACTTTTGTACACGGAGTTCACGGACATCACGGAGAAAACTTTTTTTGAATGCTCTTTTCCGTGAATTTCGTAACTGTTCAGGCACGTCGTTGCGAGGCGGGCTCTTGCTCGCCTGCCCCGATGTTTTTTCGGAGTCCCGACGAAGCAATCCCCCGGCATTGGGAGACTGCTTCGGCAAAACCAAGTGTCTCGACAAGCTCGACAACCAAGCGGCGCCTCGCAGCGACATGTTCCGAGGCTGAGTAGTTACACGATGGTGTAGAAGCCATTCGAACGACACCATCGATTTTACCCGGGCAATCAACTTGACCCTTTTTTGATGGTTTCGATAGCGGCTTTCAAGAGCCTTTTCGATATCGTAGCGAACAACCCCGGGTTTGAATGCAAAGACGGGCAGATACCTGTCTCGATGAAGAAAGATGATCGGGTCCATACAACACCTCCATGAATATCATACCGTTTCATAAACCCAAATTCAATCATGACGTTTGTCACCATCCAGCGTTCGGGACTTGCCCCGCTCGGCGATAACGTCTACAATTCGGATTGTCCGAAACAACAAAAAACTCTCTCAAGGAGATACACATGTCCGACTACCTCTTCCGCGGTTCGCTCGAAAAACTCGACCCCGATGTATACGAATTAACTCAACTCGAACAGGAACGCCAAGCCCGCAAGTTGATTCTCATTGCAAGCGAATCGACTGCGCCGCTGGCTGTGCGCGAGGCGTTATCTTCCGCGTTTCAAAATATTTATGCCGAAGGCTACCCCGATGAAGAGACGCGCTGGATGGACGATGAGGAAATTCTCGATTATCCGATGAGGTTGGCTGATTATCGCCGCAACAGCGACCCGCGCTATTACAAGGGAGTCGAATACGCAGACGTGGTCGAAGCGCTCGCCCGCCGCCGCGCCGCGCAAACTTTCGCCGCGAACGGCATCACCGCCGACCAGATTTACGTCAACGTGCAAGCCCTCTCCGGCGGACCTGCCAACAACGCGGTCTATCAAGCGTTGATTCCCCTCGGCGAGACCGTGATGGGACTGAATTTGCTTCACGGCGGACATTTATCGCACGGTTCATCCGTCAATCGAAGCGGCAAGTGGTTCAAGGCTGTGCATTACACGATTAATGAAAACGAAAAGTTGGATTACGACGCAATCCGCGCGTTGGCGAATGAACACAAACCAAAACTGATGATCGCGGGCTACTCATCCTATTCATGGATGCCCGATTGGAAAAAGTTCCGCGAGATTGCGGATGAAGTCGGCGCGTATTTCCTCGCCGACATTTCGCACATCGGCGGGTTGGTTGCGGCGGGAGTCGTCCCTTCGCCGATTGGATATGCACATGTGGTTATGTCTACGACTCACAAGTCCATTGACGGGCCACGCGGCGCGGTGTTGATGACCACCGACGCAGCGATTGCGAAGAAGATTGACAAAGCCGTCTTCCCCGGCGAGCAGGGCGGACCGCACGTCAATGTGTTCGCGGCTCTCGCGCTGACGTTCAAACTGACTCAGACTAAACAGTTCAAACAACTTCAGGAACAAACTCTCAAGAATGCCAAAGCGATGGCGGATCAATTCACCAAACGCGGACTGCGTCCCATTTGGCGGAACGGATACGCACCTCGTCAATGTGGATTGCACGAGCATCGTCGGCGAGGACGGCACGAAACTCAGCGGCGACCAAGCCTCGCGCATTTTGGATATTGCCGGCGTCGTCGTTAATCGCAACACAATTCCCGGCGACAAGAACGCGCTCGATCCCTCCGGTATTCGGCTTGGCACGCCGTGGATAACTCAACGCGGCTTCAACGAAAAGATGACGCGCGAACTTGCCGACATCATGGCGGATGTTTTGCTCGCGTGCGCGCCTCATTCGGTGGATACCGTCAAAAAGGGAAAACAACGCCGCGCGAAGATTGATTTCAATGTGTTGAATGTTGCCAAGTTGAGGGTTAGAAAGTTGACGGAGAAAGCAGGGATTGATTTCAAATACAAGAAGAGTGGGTATCCTCATTATTATTTCATTGATGATAAATCTACAAATGGCGTATTTGAGTTAAGCGGTCAGCGTGTGAGGCAGATGCTGGATTTCGCTGTGTCGTCCGATCTGAGCGCGTTGGCGAAGGGCAAAGTGCAAACGACGGAGATTTCCACGCCGAAGGGGAAAGTCAAAGGGACGTTGAAGAACGTGGATGGCATGACGTATCAATTGGCTGTCCCTGCAAAGAATGCGTCGGTTGTTGCGACGTGGCTGCGCGATCTGTCGGATGGATACACGTCGTTCAACGTGGATGGCGCGAAAGATTTTTCGGCGCGGAGGATGCCGGGTCCGTTTGTGGTGGAGGAGATAAAGAAGAAGGCGGAGACGCGGAAAGCGGAAGAAGGCAGAGGCGAGGATAAGGCTTGGTTTGTGGGGGCAGGCTCCACGTCCGCGAAAGAGGCGTTGCCGCCGTTTGTGTGGAATGAATCCGAAGGTGAGTTAAAGAAGACGGCGTTGAATCAAGTCCACCGCGACCTCGGCGGCAGGATGGTTCCGTTTGCGGGGTGGGAGATGCCGGTGGTGTACACGTCCATTTACGAGGAGCATTTGGCGACGCGGCAGGCGGCGGGGTTGTTCGATGTTTCGCACATGGGCGTGTATGATGTGCGCGGCGCGGATGCGGCTTCGTTCCTCGACGCGGTGTGCGGCAACGACTGCGGCGGATTGCAACCGGGCGCGTCGTTGTACACGCATTTCCTCACGCCCGATGCGGATGTGCTGGACGATACGCTCGTCTATCGCCGCGGTTGGGACGATTATCTCGTAGTTGTCAACGCGTCGAACGATGACAAGGATCGCGCGTGGCTTGAGGCTGTGCGCGATGGAAAAGTGAAAATTGATAACGCGCGTCCTTTCGCGCGGACGTTTGGGTACAACGCGGAAATCCGCAACCTGCGTGATGCGAAAGCAGGCGATGCGATGCGCGTGGATATTGCGTTGCAGGGTCCGAAGTCAAAAGATATTTTGTTCGCGATGGGTGTAGACACGGAGATACGCGCGCAGATAAACAAGTTGAAGCGGACAGAGTTGTGCAATGCAGTGATCGGAGGATTCGATCTCATCGTCTCGCGCACGGGCTACACGGGCGAGAAGATGGCGTTCGAGTTGTTCGTCCATCCTGAGCGCGCGGTTGATTTTTGGAATACGGTTTTGAAAGTGGGCGAGTCGTTCGGGGTCAAGTCGATTGGCTTGGGCGCGAGAGATTCGCTTCGCACCGAAGCGGGACTTCCGTTGTATGGGCATGAGATGGGGTTGGGATCTATTACCAATGTGATTGGGTGGGGGAACCCCGCCCCTACGATGCCAACGCGCGACTTGGGAGTCGCCGAAGGTGGATTCGGTTCATACGTGAAAACATACAAGCCGTGGTTCATCGGGCGGGACGCGTTCGTTGCTAGAGAAAAAGAACGCAAGGGTGTGGTGATTCGATTCACGTTTGACGAGCAGCGCACGCGCATGGCGCACAACGGCGACCCCGTTGTCAACGCAAGCGGCGAGCGCATTGGCTTCGTCACCTCCTGCGCGATTGACGGCGCGAGATTCATCACTGGTCAGGCTTATGTTGATCTGGCATACACAAAAGAAGGCACACCGATTGGTATTCATCAAGGCGGAGTCATGGATCGTCCCGCCGGGATGGCGAAGGTGGTGAGTCGATTCGCGAAGCTTTAGAGATTAGAAGCTTGTTCTGAGTTTGGTCGAAGGATTAAAGAATAAGGACGGCGGAGGAGGACGCCGTCCTTATTTCAAAAATTAGCCCAAGCCCGAAATTCGGGAAATTGATTAGGCAGGGTCGCCTGTACTTTTTTGAGGGAGCGCTGTCTCATTACGCGAGAGGGGAGACCGCGAACAAAAACCTCTTGTGGGTATGCACATTTGTGCATATAATAGACTTCTATGGACTACCAATGGGATCCTAACAAAGCCAAGTCGAATTTACAGAAACATGGCGTCAGTTTTGCGGATGCTGTTGGTGTCTTTGAAGACGAGAATGCGATCACACTCGAAGATGATCATCCCAGTGAAAGTCGCTTTATCACCATCGGCAGGGATTTTCTGCAACGCATTCTTGTTGTGATTTATACGTATCGCGGCGCGATCATCCGAATTATTTCCGCGCGAAAAGCAATCGCGCGTGAAAGAAAGATTTATGAGGAGCAAAATGAAGAAAGAATATGATTTCAGCAAAGGTAAGCGCGGGGCGGTTGTTCGAGCGCCGAAAGGAAAAACTCGAATCACCATCCGCATTGACGATGATGTTTTAGAATGGTTTCGCGGAGAGGTCGAAGCGGCTGGCGGAGGAAGTTACCAATCGTTAATTAACGATGCTTTGCGCGAGCACTTAAGACAGCAACAACTACCGCTCGAAGAGTTGCTCCGGCGGGTGGTGCGCGAAGAATTGAAGAGCGTTGCCGCGTGAAAGAGAAAATCCGAAGTCACAAGGCTTCGGATTTTTTTATTTTGAAACTTGCTTGAGCTGGGCATTTTTCCCACCTTGCGCTTAAATGATGAACGCCAGGGTGAGGGGGGCACCCTAGCGTTCATCGCTTTGAATATTACTATATCGTTTCCGGTTTTGCAAGAGGCAATATATTAGCGTTTCATAATAATTTAGAAACGCCGCCAACCATATTTATGCCCCGGGCGGGAATCGAACCCACATCTAAGCCTTAGGAGTGCCTTGTTCTATCCATTGAACTACCAGGGCGATGAAGCGATTATATCAAAGAATAAAACTTGACTCTATCCGCCTCCCTCTTTATAATCCCAGCCATTCGGAAGTAGTAGGCAGTTACATCTCTGACAGAAACGAAGGTCGTTGACTGAAAACCTTCCCGGAAAAAGATTGCCGAAGTCGTCTGAAATTACTGGCGAAGAAAGCCTGTTCACTGATAACTGAACACCGGTTACTAGAACGCCACGGGATCGCCCGTTACAGCAAATTCAAGAGCGTTGCTTAGAGAACTAGCGAACTAACAACGAATTGAGGTGGTACCACGGAGCCTAACGCTTCGTCCTCTTATTGGACGGAGTGTTTTTGTTTAAGTAAAACCGTACACAAGTAAACAGGTAGACAAGGAAACAAGGAGCGTGTATACGTGTGTGCTTGTTTCCCTGTCTACGCCCGAAGGAGCAACCATGACCAAACACGAATTACCCAAAGCCTACGATTTCAAAGCCACCGAAGCGCGCATCTACGCGATGTGGGAGGCAGGCGGATTCTTCCAGCCGCACAACGACCCCAACAAGCCGGGCTTCGACCCGAACGTCGAGCCGTTTGTTATTTCCATCCCGCCTCCAAACGTGACGGGCGAACTGCATCTCGGTCACGCCATGGTCGTCAGCGTGGAAGACTTGATGATCCGCTATCACCGCATGAAGGGCTACTCTACGCTATGGGTGCCGGGCACCGATCACGCCGGCATTGCCACGCAACTTATGGTGGAGCGCGACCTCCTGCAAAAAGAGGAAGTGACGCGCGAAGAACTCGGGCGCGAGGAATTCGTCAAACGCACATGGGAGTGGAAGCGCAAATATGGAAACATCATCACGACTCAGATTCGACGTCTCGGCGCGTCGTGTGACTGGAGCCGCGAACGCTTCACCCTCGACGACGGGCTGAGTCGCGCGGTGCGGGAAGCGTTCGTCCGCCTCTACGAAAAGGGACTGATCTACCGCGGCCCGCGTCTCATCAACTGGTCGCCGGGACTCAAAACCGCCGTATCTGATTTGGAAGTGGAATATAGCGAAGAGGACGTGACGCTGTATTATTTCAAATATATGTTGTCCAGCAGTTCAACTGCTGGACAATCGGAAGGCGAATATATCCCCGTCGCCACCATCCGCCCCGAAACCATCCTCGGCGATACGGCTGTGGCGGTGCATCCTGACGATGAACGCTACAAAAAATTTATCGGCAAAACAGTCATCGTGCCGATTCTGAATCGTGAAATCCCTGTGATCGCCGACGAATACGTGAGCATAGAGTTCGGCACGGGCGCGCTCAAGATTACGCCGGGGCATGACCCGAACGATTACAACATCGCGCAGAAACATAACCTGCCCATCCTCTCCGTGCTGGACGTGGAGGCGAAGGTCAACGAAAACGGAGGCAAGTACAAAGGTCAGGACCGATACGAAGCGCGTAAAAATCTCTGGGCTGATATGAAAGCCGCGGGACTCGTCATCAAGGAAGAGAAATACACCACCACCATCCCACGCTCACAACGCGGCGGCGAGATCGTCGAGCCGATGATCTCCGAGCAGTGGTTCGTGAAAATGGAGTCGCTGGCAAATGCCGGGCTGGACGCGGTGCGAGATGGTCGCATCAAAATTGTGCCGGAACGATTCGAGAAGACATATTTCAACTGGCTTGAAAATATCAAAGACTGGTGCATCAGCCGGCAGTTGTGGTGGGGACATCGCATCCCTGTTTGGTATTGCGCGGACGGGCACATGACCGTGACGCGCGAAGACCCAACCGCATGCGCGACCTGCGGCTCGAAAGAGATTCGTCAGGATGACGATGTGCTGGATACGTGGTTTTCATCGGGTTTGTGGCCCTTCTCGACTCTGGGCTGGCCCCAGCAGACTCCTGACCTGAAATATTTTTATCCGACCACCTACATGGAAACGGGCTACGATATCATCTTCTTCTGGGTGGCGCGTATGATTATGATGGGACTCGAATTCACCGGCGAAGCGCCGTTCAATACGGTCTATCTGCATGGCTTGGTGCGCGATGAGCAGGGACGCAAAATGTCGAAAACGTATGGCAACGTGATTGACCCGCTCACTGTGATGGATCAATTCGGCACGGATGCGCTTCGCTTCACCCTTCTGGTTGGTTCCACACCCGGACACGACATGAACCTTTCGGTCAAACGCGTCGAAGCCAACCGCAACTTCGCCAATAAACTGTGGAATGTGGGCAGGTTTGTGATAAACGCGGTGTCAAGTTCCACGTTCCAAGTTTCAAGTAAAGATGACCGATCACTGATCACTGATCACTGGACTTTGGCTGATTCATGGATCTCCGCCCGCCTCCAACAACTCATCCGCGATGTGGAACGGAACTTTCAGAACTTTCAATATGGGCAGGCTGGACAACAAATTCACGATTTCATCTGGTCCGACTTTGCCGACTGGTATGTTGAAGTTGCAAAAGAACAGATGAAGAGACTAGAGACTCGAGACTCGACAGTCGAGATGCTGGCGCGTGTGTTCGATACGTGCTTGCGTTTGTTACATCCGTTCACGCCGTTCGTTACCGAAGAAATTTGGGGACATCTTCGCAACGCCTTGCGCGAATCTCCAATCTCCAATCTTTCTAAAGAGTGGCCCAACGCGTTGATCGCCGCGAAGTTCCCGCAGCCGAGTCAGCCCGATGGGTGGGAAGAAGCGAAGGTCGCCGACTTCGAGTTGATTCAAGAGATCGTGCGTTCCATCCGCAACTTGCGCGCGGAGCAGAATGTGGCGCCCTCTAAAAAGATTCCAGCGACGATCGTCAGCGGCGATAAGATGGATTTGCTGAAAGAGCAAACGACAATCATCGCGACACTCGCAGGCCTCGACCAGTCTCTAATCTCTAATCTCCAGTCTCTCAATGAGAAGCCCAATGATTCTGTTTCGCTCGTCGTTGGCTCCATCGAAATTCATCTCCCGCTGGCGGGCATGGTTGACCTTGCCGAAGACAAATCGCGCCTTGAAAAAGAATTGAAAGAAGCCGAGTCGCACATCGAGCGGTTGGAGAAATTGCTTTCGAGCGACTTCGCCAACAAAGCCCCCGCCGCGCTCGTCCAAAAAGAACGCGAGAAATTGGCGGGCTATAAAGACACGGCTGAAAAGATCAAAGCGCAGGTGAAGTAGGTTGGCGTTATAATCACAACAATTAAATATTAAACCTTCGGGGCAGGGCGCAATTCCCGATCGGCGGTACAGCCCGCGAGCGAATTGTTCTTTCAGCACGATTTGCTTGGCAAATCGAACTGCTGAAAGAACAACAAGCAGGATCCGGTGCAACTCCGGAGCCGACAGTAACAGTCTGGATAGAAGAAGGATATCGACTCAACGCGAGTCTGATTCGACTTACCGCTACAGCGGTACGATGTAACTCCCCGGAAACGCGCTTCATGTTTTCGGGATTTTTATTTACGCTTCAGACTCAGTGGAGGCTTGATTCTGCGCCCCGACTTTTCGTGGCGCTTTTTGTTTTCCTCGCTGAGCGGAACGAGCCGATAGGCGAGTGTAGTCGAAGCGCCCGAATGAAAGAATCTTCGCGACCTTCGCGGCTTCGCGGTTCAAAAACATGATCAAACGCTTCACTCCCATCCTCCTCTCCACCTTCGCCTTCCTCCTCGGCTGGGATCTGCTCACGCGCCTCAGCGGAATTCCGAACTTCATTCTCCCATCCCCGCTCAGCGTGTGGACGCGGTTCCTCAAAGCCATGAACGACGGAAGTTTGCCGCATCATACTGCCATCACGTTGACTGAAATCGTCCTGGGACTCATCGTCGGCGTGATGTTCGCTACGATTGTTGGATACATGCTTGCCAAGTCGCGCTCGCTGGAAAAAGTCCTGTCGCCGTATCTTGTGGCGAGTCAGGCGATTCCCGTCATTGCGATTGCGCCGTTGCTGGTGATTTGGCTGGGAGATGGGATTCTCTCGAAGGTGGTCATTTGCGCGTTGATCGTGTTCTTCCCTGTGTTGGTGAACACAATTGTGGGAGTCCGCGCTGTGCCAACCGCGTTATACGATTTGATGAACTCCCTCCACGCCTCGCGCGCGCAGATATTGATGAAAGTGGAAGTCCCCGCGTCACTGCCTGTGTTCCTCGGCGGATTGCGGATCGGCGCGACGCTTTCGGTCATCGGCGCGATCGTCGGCGAACTCGTGGACGCGGAAAGCGGTCTCGGCTTTTTGTTGCAACTCGGCGACTTTCAATACGACACGCCAATGGTCTTCGTGGCGGTGTTCACGTTGATCGCGCTGGCGTTGATGTTGTATGGCATCGTGAGAGTGTTGGAGAATAGGTTTTTGAAGTGGCAGAATTAATATAAACAGACCTCACAGGTCTTTAAGACCTGTGAGGTCTACTGAACAAAAGGAGATTCTATGTTTCGCAAATTAGTTTTACTCATGCTGGGGCTGTCGCTCATGCTGACGGCGTGCGGCAAGCCGAACGTCGAGAATGAAGCGTTGACCCACATCCGCTTGCCGATGGGGTACATCCCTAACATTCAATACGCGCCGTTCTATGTCGCGGTCGAAAAGGGATATTTTGCCGACGCAGGAATCGAGATCGAGTTCGATTATTCGTTCGAGACCAAAGGCGTTGAGTTGGTGGCGGCGGGCGAGTTGCCGTTCGCGGTGGTTTCGGGCGAACAGGTTTTGTTGGCGCGCGCGCAGGGACTTCCCGTGACGTATGTCGCCGCGTGGTATCAGCAATATCCTGTGTCGGTGGTCGCGAAGAGCGAACTCGGCGTGATCGTGCCGCAGGATTTGAAGGGAAAGAAAATCGGCTTGCCCGGTTTGTTCGGCGCGAGTTACATCGGCTTGCGCGCGTTGCTTGCCGCGGGCAAACTCACCGAAGCGGATGTGACGCTCGATGCGATTGGTTTCAATCAAGTGGAATTAATGGCGGCGGGTCAACAAGATATTGTTGTTGGTTACGCGGCGAACGAGCCGATTCAACTGCGCGCGCAGGGCATCGCTGTGACCGAGTTACGTGTGGCAGATTATGCTCAACTCGCCGCGAATGGTTTGCTCGCCAGCGAGAAAGTGATCGCGGAGAATCCTGAGTTGGTGCGCGCATTTGTCGGCGCGTTTTTGAAAGGGCTGAAGGATACGATTGCGAATCCCGATGATGCGTTTGAATTGAGCGCGTCGCATATCCCGAACTTTGCCGACCTCAATGCCGATGTGCAATGGCAAGTGCTTGACGTTTCCACCGGGCAATGGCAGGCGCAACGACTCGGCTACTCCGATCCGCAAGCGTGGGAGAACATGCAGAATGTGTTACTCGACATGGGCTTGCTCGCCGAGAAGATGGATTTGAGCAAAGCATTCACGAACGAGTTTATTCCGTAAAAACTTAACCGCTAAGGGCGCGAAGATCGCCAAGAAAACCTTTTAAAAATCTTAGCGCGCTTCGCGGTTAAAAAAATGCCTCACACACCCATTCTCACCATCCGCAACCTCTCCGCCGTATTCCCCAACGATAACGGCGGGCTTCACGCGCTCGATAACATTTCATTCAATGTTGCTCCGCGCGAGTTTGTGTGCGTGCTGGGTCCGTCAGGTTCGGGCAAGACCACGCTGTTGCGAATTTTGGCTGGGTTGATTCCTCCCACGTCCGGTTCGTTCACATTCGGTCGCGGCGAACAGCCCAGCATCGGCATGGTCTTTCAACAAGCAACCCTCATGCCCTGGCGCACGGTTGTCGAAAATATCAAACTTCCGCTCGAAGTGGAAAAAATGGATGAAGCCGCCGCGCGCAAAAAAACAAATGAGATGATCGAACTGGTGGGACTAAAAGGATTCGAAGACTCGCTCCCGCGCGATCTCTCCGGTGGGATGGCGCAACGCGTGGCGATTGCGCGCGCGCTCATCCATGACCCCGACCTGCTTCTGCTCGATGAGCCTTTCGCCTCCCTCGACGCCCTCACCCGCGAACGCATGTGGACAGAGTTATCGCATATCTGGCAGGCGCGTCAGAAGACCGTCATCATGGTGACTCATTCGATCAACGAGTCGTTGTTTTTAGCGGATCGCGTTTTGGTACTGACTCAACGCCCCGGCAAAATAAAAATGGACATGCCAGTTGATCTGCCCCGTCCACGCAAGGATGAGATTCGATACACGTCTCAATTTGGAAAATTGGCAAAGAAGTTGAGAGGGGCGATTGAATGAATCAAAACGCCCATGCTATAATTTCAACGACCAAGGAGAATCTCATGAAGTGGAACGAAATTCGCGAGCAGTATCCGCAAAAGTGGTTGGTGGTAGAGGCGATCAAAGCCCGCACAAAAGCCGATCATCGGATTCTGATGCAACTGGCGGTGTTAGGTTCTTTCTCCAATTCCAAAGCGGCATTACGGAAATACACCCAGTTTCACCGTCTCTCGCCAGAGCGCGAGTTATATGTTTTTCATACCAGCCGTGAAAAATTGACGGTGACAGAAAGGATGTGGCTCGGCGTTCGAGGGGCAAGGTGAAAATACGAATCAAGAATGGTTTGCCGTACATCTCCGCAACACTGATCCATCGCCGCCAGCGTATGACCCTGAAAAATATCTTACTGGACACAGGCTCCGCTGGCACGATTTTTTCAACGGATAAGGTTGCGACCATTGGCTTGACCTATGAACCTGAAGATTTTGTCCACAGGATCCGCGGCGTAGGCGGCTCTGAGTTTGTATTCACGAAACGGGTAGATGAACTGAAAGTGGGAGGCTTGAAAGTTTCAGGGTTTGAGCTTGAGATTGGGGCAATGAACTACGGTTTCGATATGGACGGAATTATCGGGCTTGATTTTCTGACGGCCGTTGGGGCATTGATTGACTTGGACGAGATGAAGTTGCGCGCGGCGATTGAATAACCTACGCCAATTCCACTTTAAGTTTTTTCCCCAGCGCCGAAGCCGCGCGTTCCAATGTTGACAGGGTAACGGAAGAATTTGAGGGATCCAGCAAACGTTCCAGCGCGGCTCGGCTGGTCATCATTTTGTCTGCCATGTCCGTTTTGCTAAGTTTACGCTGCTTCATTTCCTCAGCGATTTGAAATGCGATGACGCGTTTGATGGCAACTGCCTGCGCGCGTTCAAGCATCTTCTCGTCGCGCAGGAAATCGTCGAAGTTGCTTCCAATATTCTTTTTCTTCATGATCTTATTCCTTTTCTAGGTCAGCCAACCGTCGGCGGGCGGTGTTCAACTCAATGGGGGGAGTTTTTTGGGATTTTTTTACAAAGCCATGTAACAGGATCATTGTGTTCTTGTTCACTGTGAACAGCACACGTGTAATTCCTTGTGTGGTGTTCGAGCGCACTTCCCAAAGACCGTGTTCCAGTTTACGAATCAACGGCATCCCGAGGGGCCAGCCGAATTGCGCGGTTTTGATATCTTCGCCTATGGTTCTTTTATCCTCGCGGTTAAGACTTTTCAACCATTCGCGGACAGGCTCATTACCAGCGTTGGTCCGATAAAAGAATACATTTAGGATTGGTTGTCGTTGTTCCTTGTCCACCGCGATAGTGTACCATAAATGATACGTTCGTCAAGACGAAAGAAAACGGACTCGACGGGCAATATGTCGAGTCCGTTACGAAATGGATTGGTGAGTTAATCAGTGGCTAAAAATCACGGCGCGATTCACACCACAAATTTCAATTCAGATTGTTGACCACCATCTGCTGTAGTTCCCTGAGAGTTGTACAAGAATTCATTTTCTCCGAGTCTAGCCACAAGCGCGGCTCTTCGCCCATACACTTGGTGAACGCGGCGGGGAGGGGAACATCCCGAATCGCGTATTTCTTTTCAAGTTCGTCGCGGTGCAAAAATTCCACGCTTCGGTTCAGCGATTGGACGAACTGCCTCCACTCGCGCTTCATGCCGGTGTTGTCCCACGTCACCGCGCATAGGCTGCACGGGTATGTTTCAGGCGAAACATTCTTGTGGATTAAATCCTTGATAGCGTTGAACAGTCCGCTATCGGCATTGTAGACAAAAATCAACGTGTCGCTCATGGCTCATTGGATGAGCCGGGAAAATCAGACCTTACATCGCCGCTTTTGTTGTAATGGTTTGTAACAATTGTTGCGTGGAAAGCGCCACCTCCTCAACCGCCCGCTCGAACGCCGCCTCATTGACCCTCGACGGCTTGCGATATCCGCTGACCTTCCGCACAAATTGCAACGCCGCCGCGCGGATTTCCTCCTCGGTGGCGGGGACTTCGCTTCGTAATGTTTTGATGCTTCGGCACATAAGGTAACTCCTGAAGTGACAGTCACCTTAAAGGTGACTGTCACTTGTTAAATTTTCTTCGCGGTCACGCAAAAGGCGGAAAGTTTATCGTGAAATCCATCCGCTTCGCGTTGCGATTGCATGTTGGCAAAACATTCTGTTTTGAATTTTTCCAACATCTCAGGGTCTAATTTCTCCAACCCTGCGCGCCCCGAGATGGACCATACCATATTCCACCATTCCTCTTCGTTGCGGTAGACCATGTCTAATTCTTTTGTGATGATCTGGATATCGTTGAAGCCTGCCTGCGTGAACCAGTTTTGTATTTCATCGGGTTTATCGAGAGTTTGCGACCCTAACTTCATCACAGCATCGTATGAAGTTCTCAAATCACCGAACCAGTCCCAGCGGGAATCATCATCGCCCCAGGTGGTGACGGCGACTCGTCCGTTGGGTTTGAGGACGCGGCGAAATTCTCCGAGGGCGCGGTCGAGGTGGGGGAAAAATTGCAGGGAAAAGCCGCACAGCACAAAGTCAAAGAACGAAGCGGGGAAGTCGAGATTCTCCGCGTCCATTTGGCGCGCTTCCGCTTGGGAGAGTCCGCGTCGTTGAATTTCCATCTGCGTTTCGCGCGCCATGCCTTCTGCCAAATCAATTCCGATCACTTTGCCATTTGCGCCTACACGTTGCGCGGCAGGGAGTAAGACCGCGCCGCGTCCGCACGCGACATCGAGCACGGTTGCGCCTTCGTAGATGTGCGCGGTATCAACAAGCCACTGACCAAAGATCGGGAAATAGCGGATGTGTTCATAACTTGAAGCGGAGCGCGTGAAAACGCCTTGCAAGATTTCTTTTTTATCGAGAGGCGATTGTGGCATGTTCCAACTTCCTTTCGTGTTTCTCGTCGAGCAAGAGCCAGACTTCCATCTGCCCCTTGCCCTTGACGTGAATCTCGCCGACATATTCGCACTCGAAATCGTCTTTCAGCAATTCATACGCGGCGCGCGTGATCTGGATGCGGTTCCTGACGCCGTGACTCTCCATGCGGCTGGCAGTGTTGACCATATCGCCCCACACCGCAAACACTTTTCTGCGACCGATCACGCCCGCGATCAGCGAGCCCGAATTCAATCCGATGCGAAGCTCGATGGGATGTTTGCCGCCGAGGAAATTCCCTTCGTGAACTCGCTTCAACATATCCAACGCGAGACGCGCCAACACGCGCGCGTGATCGGGTCTGGGCGACGGGACGCCTGCTGCGGCCATATAGCCGTCTCCCGCTACCTGAATCTTTTCCACCCCGTGTTTCTCCACGAGCTCATCGAAGAGTGAGAACACATCGTCGAGCATTTGCACCACTTCACGCGGACCGAACTTCGCCGAGATCGGCGTGAAGTTGACGATGTCCGCGAACAGCACGCTGGCAGATTCGAATTCTTCGGCAATGGTTTTATCGCCCTTTTTCAATTTGTCCGCAATCCAGCCGGGCAGAACGTTGTGAAGCAGGGAATCCACCTGGTCGCGTTGAAAGCGGATATTGAATTTTTGCAGGAACTCGCGGCGGCTGTAACGCTCGAGATAATAACTGGTGAACGCGCCCAGAACGTTCGCGCCGAGAAAGAAAAAGTTATAAATGATAAAGATGACCGTGCCAGTCTCGGTCTCGAGCAAACCTTTGACCCAGATGCTATTGATCTCGTAGCCCACCGCGATGATCAGGTTGGCGATCAACGCATAACGGAAAAGCAGACGGGAGAGTCCGTATGCCCACATCGAGACGAGCAACAAACCCGTCACATAGAAGCGGCTGCCGAATTCCACCTCGCGCGTGATCGAGATCATGGCGACGATTCCCAAGCCTGCGATGGCGGCGCCGGCGCACATCAACGGCTGGATATAGGCTTGGAATCGCTTGAAATAGGTTGACGCAAGAATCAGGGTAAACACAGGCACGACGATTCCAAAACGAATAGCCCAAACTGTTTCCTTCGACATTGGAACGGCGTAAATATCCAGTATTCCGAACAGCCCGTACAACAACGCTCCTAATGCCAACGCATAGCGCGTGACGGACAGCGTGTTGACGCGGTAATCTTCGAGAAATTGTTTTTCGATCTCTTGAGGGAAGCGGAGCCTGCTTGCGCGGGGATAAAGCGATTGATAGGAAGCGACCATTGCTGAAACGATCCTATTGCAACTTCGGCGTTGCGCCTTTTCCATCCAGCGTGTACATATCCGCATCGGCGGGTTGCAGTGTGACTTTGAAGATCGCCTGTAATTTCCCGTTAGCGACTTCGAGCAATGTATTCAGCTGCGCCTGATCTTTGGCTTCGCCGCGAAAGACAATATCTTTGTTGCCGTTCAATCGCTGGATGAAATGCACCCATGAAAACGTGCCGTCCTTCTTTTTCTTGGCGAGCAATTTGTACATGCCTACTTCGGGAATGTAAGGCGTGATCCACGCGCCCGCGATCTCCTCGCCCTTGTCTATTGACATCATCGCCATTTCACGCAGGGATGGTTGTTTCATCTTTCCTCTTTCTTCTTTCCTTTTTACACCTTCGGCAAATCCAGCAAAAGAGTTTCCGCCAGCAGGCGCGGGTTGACGTTGCGGTCTAGTTGCTCCAACCCTTGTTCGAGTCTTTGCAACATGCGGCGCGCGGACGACAAATCCATTTGACCCGCGATGTCTTCGATCTCCACGTTGCGGTCCACGTTGACCAGCGGAGTCGAGGCTTGCGAAACTCTCAGCATCACGTCTCGCCAGTACGAAAGCCAGAAGGTGATCGTCTGCCGCATCGCGTCTTTGTCTTTTGAGAGTTTGTCGGCGTAGGAAAATTTCTGCACACGCGAGGCAGGCAGAAGGGCGAGAAGATCGTTCAATCGTTCCTCGCGCGTTTCCAACAGCGAATCGTTTTCGATCAATCGAATCGCATATCCCATCCGCCCGCCTGAAATGTGCGCGATCAACTTCGCGCGCGAATTCTCTAATCCTCGATTTTCCAATTCTCTTTGTACCTCTTCAACGCGCAACGGTCTCAACCGCAACACCTCACACCGCGATACGATGGTTGGGAGCAATTGTTCGGGATTATCAGCAGTGAGAATCAAAACCGCATACGACGGCGCTTCTTCGAGAGTCTTCAACAACGCGTTGGCGGCGTTATCGTTGGCTTCTTGAAACCGCAAAAAGATGGACACGCGATATTTTGATTGATATGGCTTGAGAGTCAATGTGCGCCGCGCTTCACGGATCTGATCCACTTTCAAGATGCCGCCCTCGGATTCAGATTCGACCACAGTCAAGTCCGCGTGCTTCATGGACTCGATCTGCTTGCACTCTCGGCACGTTCCGCAAGGGACGCCTGCTTCGAGCGGCGTGGGGCAATTCAACGCCTGAGCGAATCGCAACGCCAGCGTGCGGCGGCCCAAGCCCGGAGGTCCCGCGAAAAGATACGCGTGGCGCGTCGTCCCGCGGACGATGTGCTTCTGCAACATGTCCACAGCCCAGCGGTGACCAGTGAGATTCCAGTTATCAGTCATTAGTGATCAGTCGTCAGTTATCGGTGTTCAGTCTTTGCCTGCGCGAAGCCTGATGTAGGATTCATATCGTTCAGGATGAATTTTACCTTCATCCACTGCCGTCAACACGGCGCAATTCGGTTCATGCGTATGCGAGCAATCGCTGAATTGGCAGTGTTGCACAAGATCGCGCAGTTCGGGGAAGTACGCGTCCATTTCTTCGGGCGTGGTATCCCACAACGCCAGCGACTTCCAGCCGGGCGTGTCGGCAACGAATCCGCCGCCGTCGAGGGCGAACAATTCGCGCGTGACGGTTGTATGCTTTCCTTTATTCATCGCTGTGCTTACTTCGTTGACGGCGAGTCCCAGCCCCGGTTGAATCGCGTTGAGCAGAGATGATTTCCCCGCGCCGCTTGGACCCGCAAAGGCGCTGATCTTGCCCGCGAGTATCTTTTTCAGTTCATCCAACCCATTGCGGTTTTTTGCCGACGTATAAACAGCGAGATAGCCAATCTTCTCGTACAAGCCGAATATACTTTTTGCATGGTCAACAAGATCAATTTTATTTGCGACAATGACGGCGGGGATTTTTTGTTTCTCAGCAATGACCAGAAACCGATCCAGCATTTTCAATTTCGGATCCGGATGCGCGCAGGCGAACACGAACACAGCCTGATCGGCGTTTGCCAGCAGAACTTGTTGATACTCGCCTTGTGGTCTTGGGTCGAGCCGCGTAATGGCCTGCTTCCGTTCGGCGACTTCTTCGATCACCCCGCTTCCGTCATCGAGAATTGTGATCTTAACTTTATCCCCTAACGCTGCGATATCGCCTTTGGCTTTTCCTTGTTTCAACTTCCCTCGCAGTTGACAAACAACCAAACCACTCTCGGCTTTTACCGTGAAGAATCCAGACTGGGCTTTGACGATGAGACCGTGTAATGGATTTTGTTCCACGAATCTTCACCTTGACCAATTCGCTTGAAAACCCCGAAGGGGTGCAAGGATTCTAGAAATTAGCGCGTCGTTCGATAACCCCGAAGGGGTGTCATGCTTGTTTTGCGAATCTTGCCATCCCTTCGGGATTAAAACGTGAAATGTTCTTGCCACTATAACCTTGTCATCCCTTCGGGATTTATCCTACGGTTTCGGCGTCTCGGTGGGAATGCCGCCGAAGGGCGTTGGAGTTTCGGTCACGCCGAAGTTTGACTCGAACCAGAAGATCGTCTGGGGATCGTCGAAGTAATACGTCTCGATGATGCGCTTGAAGACGGGCGCCGCCCAGTCCGAACCTTCGCCCTGATTTTCCAACACAACCACGATGGCAATGTCCGGCTTGTCTTTGCAAACGGGGAATTGATCCGCCGCCTCTTCGCAAAGGGTGTAGCCGGCGAACCACGCGTGTGGTCTCCCGCTACCGGATTCGGCTGTGCCGGTTTTCCCGGCGACAGGCACCTGGATACCGCGCAAACGGAAGTTCGCCGTGCCGAGCGGGTTCTTCACCACCTCGATCATCGCTTCACGGATAAGTTGCAGACGCTCCGGCGTGACTGGCAGAACGCCGGTCGCTTCCGGCTTGAAGACCAGCGTCGGCGGTCCTTCGATGGGTTGAATTGATTCGACCAGTTGCGGACGATACAACGTGCCGCCGTTGCCGAGCGCGGCGATAAAACGCGCCACCTGCAACGGCGTGACCTGCATATCGCCCTGACCGATGGCTTGATTCACCACATCTATCGCCGTTTGCGGGTTGCTGATATTCCCCGCGGCTTCGGTGATCTGACCGATTCCCGTCGGTGAGCCGAGACCAAACGCGCGCGCCATATTGGCAATATCGGTCTGGCGGTTATTTTGATATAAGGTGTAGCCGATATCGTAGAAAAACGGATTACACGAGCGCATCAATCCCTGAGAAAGTGTCAACAAGCCGGAGGGAAGGCTGTCGGGCGTATTACATTCCCTGCCTGAGGCAACACGGTCCTGGCAATGTTGCCAGGTCCAATCGTGGCGGATCGTATCGGGGAGTTTTGCCCAATCGTATTGGCAATCGAAGGTTGATTCGGGAATGTACAACCCGCTTTCCATGCCCGCCGCCATGGTGATGATCTTGAACACCGAACCGAGCGGGTATTGTCCCTGCGCGGCTCGGTTCAGTAGCGGGTCGTCTACTCGTTGAAATAATTCCGCGATACGTTCTGAGCTGTTGGGGTTGTTCGTTTCAAAGATATTCGAGTCGTAATCCGGCGAGGACGACATGGCAAGCACGCGCCCGGTATCCACTTCCATCACGACGACCGCGCCGCGGAATCCCTCGATGGATTTTTCCGCGTAGTATTGCAGGTTGCGATCCAGCGTCAGATTCACCGATTCGGACGGCTGCGGTTCGCTCTCCCCGACCTTCGTCACGATCTGCCCTGTGGACGGATTCACCACGTACAACGTGCCGCCATGTTTGCCGGCGAGGTAATCTTCCATGGATCGTTCGATGCCGGCGTTTCCGACGCGCTCCGAACCTTGATAGCCGAGTCGTTTGTATTGATCCAAATCTTCGGCGGAGATGAAGGTGGTGTACCCGACCACGTTCGAGCCGGTGCCTTGCTCGAAATAATAGCGGGACGTGTACTGTTCCCATTGCAAGCCGCTGGGAGAACTGCCGCGGATGATTACAGATTCATCCGCCGACGCCTCGCACAACGGAATTGCGAATTGGTCCGGCGTGTTGAGGATATCCTGCGTGAGGACTTCCGGGCTGATGCCGCACAGCGCCCACACGCGCGCGGCGAGCGTGCCGATGCTTTCATCCGTCACACTGCCGGGGATGACGTAGAACGCGTACACGTCAGACTGCGCCGCGAACGGTTCGCCGTTGCGGTCGTAGATCTCGCCGCGCGAGGGGATTTTGTAATCCATTTTCAAGAGGTTTCCGCCGGCGAGTTCCGGCAGGATGTTCGCGTCGTCCCATTGCAGTTTCCACTTCCCATCTTCGAGCGTGAAGCGCGCGATCATGTCGCGTTGGATGTCGCCCGCCAAAACCGTATGATAGGTGACGTTATAAGCCACCTCGGCAGACAACGGGTTGACCAATGCCGAGTTGATGACGTAATCGAACGAGCCAGCGCTCATTTCGTTCAACGCGTCCTTGTTGCGCTTGGCAAATTGATCGAGCGGAAGCGCGTCCGTGGTCACTTTGCTGAGCATGGCATACATGGCGTTGTAATCATCCGCTTTGTACGCGTCGAGGTAGGCAGTCAACGCCGCGCCCGCATCCGGCGCAGAATTGATGGTGACGACCGGTTGCGGCAAGGATGTTTCTGTGGGGAAAATAGATACGCCGCCATTTGAACTACAAGCCGTCAGAATGAACGCGGCGATGAGAATAAAATTTAACGGTCGAAATAATTTCATGTTTTACCTTTCGATCAAAATCCCGAAGGGATGGAATGATTATAGCCCGAGGCAAGGACAATCAAATCCCGAAGGGATGACATATTCCGTTTATTGATTACGCCCCTTCGGGGTCGCGTAACACGTTGCTTCAGTGGGTTGCATCATTAAAGTTCACCATTCAAAATTTTTCCATACACCGGACATTCATAGTCCAAATATTTTTGACAATTCGCAGGCACATCGGCATTTGGGGCAATACCCATCTTTCGCATCATCCTCGTCACGTGGCACAACGCGAGTCCCATCACACCGGCGAAACACCCGCTGAGATTTTCAACGGGATGAAATTCCGCGTGTTGGATGGCGTAGGCGCCGGCTTTGTCGAATGGGTCGCGGGTGGCGATATAGTTGCGAATCTCTTCATCAGAGTACGCGCGCATCGGAACGTCGGTAACGCTGAGTTCTTTGAGGAGGAGTCCGTCGCTTACTCGAAGCAGGGCAATCCCGGTGTAGACTTGATGCGTGCGCCCGCGGAGTTGAGTGAGCATGGCGAAGGCTTCCGCGTCGCTGGTGGGTTTGCCGAGGATGTCGCGTCCGTCTACGACGGTGGTGTCAGCCGCAAGGACGATTCGATCCGCCTGCATCTCATCCGCTACCGTGCGGGCTTTGGTTTCCGCAAGTCGTAAGACGTACTCGGCGGGCGATTCGTTCTCCCTTGTGCTCTCATCTATATCCGCGACTGAGACGGTGAAGTTCCATTGTGTGAGCGCAAGCAGTTCGCGCCTGCGTGGAGAGTTCGATGCCAGTACAATGTCGGTCACGTGGAAGATTCTAACACAGGCGTTTATAATGTCATTGCGAGCGAGAGAGCGACAAACTTGTAATACTGGAGGCAATATGAAGGAACTCGAAGAGCGAATTTTGCGTGATGGGAAAAATCTCGGCGGGGGCATTTTGAAAGTGGATAGTTTTGTCAATCATCAAGTGGACCCGCTTTTGATGGATGCCTGCGGACGCGAGTTTGCGCGGCTCTTCGCCCCGGTTCACGCGACCAAGGTGCTGACCGCCGAAATCTCCGGCATTGCTCCCGCCCTGACGACGGCGATCCATCTCGGTTTGCCGGTGGTGTATGCGCGCAAGACCAAGCCGATCACCATGCCCGATCAGGTGTTTTTGACTCTCGCGCCTTCGCACACAAAAGGACGAACTGTTGAGTTGATCGTCTCGCCGGAGTATATGGCGAACCATGAACGCATCCTCATCATTGACGATTTCCTCGCCAGCGGACAGACGATTCTTGGGTTGGTGCGTTTGGCAGAAGCGTCGGGCTCAAAAGTCGTCGGCATCGGCGCGTTGATCGAGAAAAACTTCGAGGGTGGGCGCGCGGCATTGGAATCATTAGGCGTGCCGGTGGAGTCGTTGGCGTGTATTACGAAGATGGAAGATGGGAAGATTGAATTTAGAGAGTAGAGATTGGAGATTAGAGACTGGTGTTTGAAGGTAGAGAATTGGAGAATTTGAGAATTGGAGAATTTGAGAATTGGTAAATGGTAAGTGGCGTGGATTGCTTTGGTTCTTTGCTCCGCTCATCGGTTGGATGTTTGCTCACATGAGTTTTGCGATTCCCATCAAGCGATTGAGAGAAACCGAGACACTTATGGCGTTTTATCACCCGAAGCCTTCGTATCCATTTCATGTATTGCTTGTGCCGAAGAGGAGCGTCAAAACGTTGATGGAATTTGACTCGAACGATTCTGCCTTTCTCGCTGACTTGTATTCAACCGTCCAAAATCTCGTGGATGAATTTCATCTCACGGCGTATCGTCTCATCGTCAACGGCGGGGAGCATCAGGATTTTCCGCAGTTGCATTTTCATCTTATCTCGGAGGATTACGCAGTACGCAATACGGAGTAATCCTATTGTGTACTGCGTACTGCGTATGGACTCAATTGCTATTCTCGACTTCGGCTCGCAATATGCTCAACTCATCGCGCGGCGCGTGAGGGAGGCGTATGTCTATTGTGAGTTGTTTCCGTGGGATACGCCGCAAGATAAGATTCTCTCGATTCGCCCAAAGGGATTCATTTTATCGGGCGGACCGAAATCCGTTTACGAGGAGAACGCGCCGTTCATTCAAGATTTTATTTTCAAAACAAACTTGCCAATTTTAGGAATCTGCTACGGGATGCAAGCCCTCACTCATGCGTTAGGCGGGCAAGTTGACCCGTCCGCGCAACGCGAATATGGTCAAGCCATCCTAGAACCTCAATTCTCTAATTCTCCAATTCTCCAACCCTTCGACGATGCTCAGGTCAAGTCTCTACTCTCTAGTCTCTCTCAAGTTTGGATGTCTCACGGGGATCGAATTAATAAACTTCCCGAAGGCTTCACTGTCTTAGCAAGCAGTAAAAACAGCCCCTTCGCCGCGATGGGCGATGTGAAGCGGAAATATTTCGGCGTGCAGTTTCATCCTGAAGTGCATCACACGCCGAACGGGGAAAAACTGCTGAAACATTTTGTCGTGGACGTTTGCGGCGTCGAGCCGAGTTGGACTCCTGAATCCATCATCGAAGAATCCGTTGCGCGGATTCAAAAACAAGTCGGCGATCAACGCGTGCTGGCGGCGGTTTCAGGCGGCGTGGATTCATCCGTCGCGGCGGCGTTGGTGCATAAAGCCATCGGCGATCAACTCGTGTCTGTGTTTGTGGATACTGGCTTGCTGAGAAAGAATGAAGGCGAGCAGGTCGCTTCGGCGTTTCGGAATCATTTGCACTCCGAATTGATCGCGGTGGATGCCAGCGATGAATTTTTCTCCGCGCTCCATGGTGTGACTGAACCGGAACAAAAGCGAAAAATCGTCGGCGAGAAATTTATCCGCATTTTTGAAGAGCAGGCGAAGCAGGTTGGTCAGCCGAAGTTTTTGGTGCAGGGGACGATCTATCCAGACGTAGTTGAGTCATCCGCGCCGGATCGGAACAAAGCCGAAAAAATCAAAACGCATCACAATGTCGGCGGATTGCCCGAAGACATGCAGTTTGAACTCGTCGAGCCGTTGCGCTATTTGTTCAAGGATGAAGTGCGGGCTGTCGGCGAAGCGCTGGGATTGCCGGAGTCGCTGGTGTGGCGGCAGCCGTTTCCAGGTCCGGGCTTGACCGTGCGTTGTCTCGGCGAAGTGACGCGCGAGCGTGTGTCCCGTCTGCGGGCGGCGGATGCGATCCTGATCGAGGAATTATCCAAAGAAGGATTGTTGGGAAAGTCTCGTTCGTCCAGCAGTTCAACTGCTGGACGATCTACATCCCAAGCCTTTGTTGTGCTGTTGCCAGTGCGTTCCGTCGGCGTGATGGGCGACCAGCGCACGTATCAAGAGGCGGCGGCGATCCGCGCGGTGACGACGGAGGATTTTATGACCGCCGATTGGGCGCGCCTGCCGCATGATTTATTGGCGCGAGTGTCGAGCCGCATCGTCAACGAGGTGGAGGGAATCAACCGCGTGGTGTATGATATTACGAGCAAGCCGCCCGCGACGATTGAATGGGAGTAGCAATTGACGATTTGCGATTCCGCGCTGAGCGGAGGGTCGAATGTTTGTAGAGACCCGCAGACGAAGCGGACGTTGAGGAGGCAGGATGAATATTGAAATTGGCGAAGTCTTATCCCGTTCAGCCGGTCCAAATCTAAACAACCGCATAGAAAGGAATCTACAATGAATTTCAACTTTGGAGACGTTCTCACCCGAGCCTGGCAGATCGTTTGGAAACACAAGATCCTGTGGGTCTTTGGCATCCTCGCCAGTTGCGGGCGGGGCGGAGGCAGTTTCAATTCAAACACCGGGGGCGGCGGTAACGGCGGCGGAGGCGATCAGCCGCCCAATATTCCTCCGCAAATGCTGCGCTGGTTTCAAACCATCGAGCAGAATCTCACGACGATCATCATCGTTCTTGTTGCGTTATTCTGCATCCTTTGGATCGTCACTGTCTTCCTCAGCGCCATCGGCAAGATCGGTTTAATTCGCGGCACAGCGCAAGCAGATTCCGGCGCTGAAAAACTTGTCTTCGGCGAACTGTTCAGCGGGAGCGTGCCATACTTCTGGCGCATGTTCGGTCTCTCGCTGATATTAGGTTTGCCCGCTTTCATCGTCGGCATTGTTATTGCCGTGGTCGTGGTGGGCGGCTTGGTGGCAAGCGGCGGCGGTGACACTGCGATCCTTGGGATGCTAGGGATGATGCCTATCATGATCGGTTGCCTCTGCCTGCTCGTCCCGGTCATGTTCGTGCTGGGCATGATCTTCCGACAGGCAGAGAACGCGGTTGTGCTGGAGGAGATGGGCGTCCTTCCCGCCATCACGCGCGGCTGGGAAGTGTTCAAAGCGAACCTCGGTCCGATCATCCTCATGGCGATCATCCTCGGCGTGATCGGATTCGTGGCGAGTTTTGTGATCGCCCTCCCAATCTTCGTCATCGTCTTCCCGGCGATGATCGCCTTCATGGCAGGGCAAGGACAGAACCTCACGCCCCTATACCTGATGGGCGCCTGCCTATGCCTCTTCATCCCCGTCGCCTGGTTGTTGCAGGGAATCATCACCGCCTACACCGAATCGGCGTGGACGTTGACTTACATGCGACTCACTAAACCGCAGGATGCCGCGCCAGCCATCGTTGAGGCAAATGCTTCGTAGACTTCTCGCGGTCTTCCTCAGTGGATGCCTGCTCGCCGCTTCTTCGACATTCGCGTACGCCCAAACCGCCGCGTATGCCGAGATCGTCAGCGTAGACGCGCAGAACTTCCCGCAGGTCTCCGCGCTATTGGATGTGTTCAACGCCAACGGCGGGTTCGAGTCGAATCTCCAACCCGCCAACCTGACGATCAACGAAGATGGCGCGCCCCGCCCCATCGACACGTTGACCCAACTCGACGTTCCGGTGCAGATCGTGGTGGCGGTCAACCCCGCGCCCGCGCTAGACGTGCGCAACTCGAACGGACAACCGCGCTTTGCAGGCGTGGTCAACGCGTTGGGCGCGTGGGCAAACTCTCAACCCGCCGAATCGCGCGACGACCTGAATCTCGTCTCGCTTTCCGGGTCGCTCATCACGCATGGCTCCGTACAGGAATGGTTCGTCAGCCTAAGTTCGTTCAAGCCCGATTTCCGCAAGTCTGAGCCGAACCTGCAAACCCTCTCGATCGCGCTCGATACCGCATCCCTGCCGGTCACGCAACCCGGCATGAAACGCGCCATTCTCTTCATCACGCCGCATCTCAACGACCCCAACATAGACAACACCATCGTGCCGCTCATCCAGCGCGCCGTCAAATCGAAAACGCGCGTCTTCGTCTGGTTTGTGGACGCGCCCGAAGAGTTCGTCTCGCCGAGCGCGAACGCCTTCAAATCACTCGCCTTGCAGACCAACGGCTCGTTCGCCGCGTTCTCCGGCATCGAATCGTTACCCGACCCGGCGATCTACTTCGCCCCCCTGCGGCAGATCTACGCGCTGACGTACACCTCCGCCCTCAACACGGCGGGGACGCACACCTTCAGCCTGAATGTCGAAACCCCACAGGGACAAATCCCCGCAGCAGATGCTTCCTTTCGTGTGGACATCCAGCCTCCCAACCCGATCTTCATCTCGCCGCCATCGCAGATCACGCGCCGACCACCGGCAGACGACCCCTATAACGCCGAAATCCTCATGCCGGAGATGCAAGTGATCACCATCGTCGTGGAATTCCCTGATGGGCACAAGCGCGATCTGACGCGCACCACGTTGTATGTGGATGAGGTGATCGCCGCTGAAAATACCAAGCCTCCGTTCGACCGCTTCGTCTGGGACCTCTCGGCGTACGAAGACAGCGCCCAACACACCATCGTGGTGGAGGCGGAGGATGCGCTCGGTCTGAAAAAATCGAGCATCGGCATCCAGGTCACGTTCACGGTGACGCCGGCGCCTCGCGGTATGCAGGCATTGTTCGCGCGCTACAGTTCGACCATCATTCTCGGGGCGATCGCGCTGGCTGGCATCGCCCTCGTGGGAATCCTCCTGCGAAGCCGGAAGCCTCACACTCCCGCCACAAAAGAGCGGAAATCCAAACCTCGCTTCGAAGACCCGCTCACCCAACCGGTGGCATCATTGACGGCTCTCCCCTCCTCGGCTACAAAGAAAGCCAAAACCGCGCCGCGCCGCGCAAGCTGGCTTCCATCTAAACCGGCGCGCGTGGCAGACGCGCCTGCCTATCTCATCCGCCTCGTGAATGGAGGCGAGCCTGCCAGCGTCGCGCCGATACCGGTCACCGAAAAAGAGATGACCTTCGGCACCGACCCAGTGCAATCCGCGCGGGTGTTGGATGATCCGTCCATTTCGCCGTTACATGCCCGCATCAAACAGACGGCTGATGGTGTTTTCACCATATACGACAACGCCTCGGTGGCGGGCACGTGGGTGAACTTCGACCCGGTTCCGCGTGAAGGGCGCCGCCTCGTCCACGGCGATCGCATCCACTTTGGGGGGCTGGCTTACCGCTTCGACTTGAAGCAAGCTCCCCCGTCGTCTGAACCGAGGGTTACATCCAAAAAGTAGCGAAGGCTGAACCCATCCCTGCTGTATAATCTGGAAATCCTATGATGAAACGCACCCCGCGCGCGCATTTGAACGTCGAAGCACAGACCCATGCCGGCATGACCGGCAAAAACAATGAGGATCGCTATGCGGTGGCATCGTTCACCCTCGCCAGCAGTGAGCGGACTCCGGTCCTGTTCGCCGTGCTGGCAGATGGGATCGGCGGTCACCGGGCGGGCGAGGTGGCGGCGGAACTGGCGGTTAATCACATCGTGGATGTGGTGGCAAAAAGCGATGGGCATCAGATCCGCCGGATACTGGAAGACGCGGTGGCCGATGCCAGTAACGCCATCGCCGCGCACTCCGCGTCGAACGACAACTTCAAGGGCATGGGTTCCACGTGCGCCACAGCATGGATCGCGGGGGACCGCCTGCATACCGCTTCAGTGGGCGATTCTCGCATTTACCTTCTGCGCGGCGGAAAGATCCAACAACTCTCGGTGGATCACACGTGGATTCAAGAGGCGCTCGAGAAGAACATCATCACGCCCGAAGCGGCGCGCGAACACCCGAACGTGCATGTCATTCGCCGCTACCTCGGCTCGGCAGTGCCGCCCGAACCAGACTTCCGCTTGAAACTCTCGAAGGAAGATAACGATGAGCAGGCGGAGGCGAATCAGGGGACGAAACTCGAGCCCAGTGACGTGGTTTTGATGTGCAGTGACGGGTTGACCGACCTGGTCTGGAACGATGAAATTTTGGAAACCGTGAAGTCGAAACCTAACCTGAAGGAAGGGGCAGGGGCGTTGATCGCCCTCGCCAATTCACGCGGCGGGCACGATAACATCACCGTGGTGTTGATCTCGATCCCCGCCGATTACACTTCGAAGCAGGTTAAAAAGCAGGATTGGCTTTCATGGCTGATGGGAGAGTAAAACGATGACCGTCAAACATTCCACCGATGTGGAGGCGAAGAACGTCGCCGCCGGGAAAGATACGACAATTCAAGTCCTCATCTCCTCGCAGGAGGGACCGAATTTCGCTCTGCGAAAATTTTCCATGCAACAGGGCGGAGGGATGCCGCGCCATACCAACATGGTCGAACACGAGCAATACGTCCTGCGCGGCGAAGCGGACGTCACCATCGGCGATGACTCTCATCGCGTGAAAACGGGCGATGTGCTGTTCATCCCCGAAGGCGCGATCCATTCGTATCAAAACATGGGGGAGGAGCCGTTTGAATTTTTGTGCATTGTCCCGAACAAGGAAGATAAGATCACGATTGTGGATGAGGGGCGCTGATAAACGGTTATTTTTCACTTCAAATGAATGTATAATCGCATCAGATTGATATGAAGAATACCGCTTTGTCTGTTTCAAATAAAAAACTTTTGGGAGAAGTCACGCGTCGAATTGTGGCGAGCGTAAATCCGTGGCGCGTGTTGTTGTTTGGTTCTGCCGCGCGGGGACGGTTAATAACTAAAGACAGCGATTTCGATATGTTGGTTGTGATGCGCGCGCCTGCCCATCGCCGCCAGACTGCGCAGAAGATCTATCGCGACCTACGCGGCGCGGGGATTGCGGTGGACATTGTGGTCGCAACCGAAAACGACCTGAAAAAGTACGGCGGACGCGCAGGGACGATCTTGAAATCTGCCCTCAGCGAAGGGCGCGTTTTGTATGAGGGATAAAGATCCAACCAGTCCGCGCGCATGATTAACTCGCGCGCGGGGAAATTTGACGTTGGCTGAAAAGGGCGGACGTTTGAAAGGCATTCTCTTTGAAGACCTGTGTTTTAACGCCCAGCAAGCCGCTGAAAAAGCGCTGAAAGCAGTTTGTCTCGCGCAGGGATTGGACTTTCCCAAAACGCACTCGCTCGTTCACTTGATGGACATCGTGGAGAAAAGCGGCGTGAAACTCTCGAAGAACGTTCGTGATGCGGATGTTCTGACGCAATACGCGGTGCAATCTCGTTACCCAAGCATTGTCGAAGAGATCACTTGGAGCGAGTACCGCGACGCGTTGAAACTTGCGGCAGGCGTAGTTTTCTGGGCGGAGAAAATCATCAAGCAGGAAATAAGACGGTACGTCGAGTTATTGATTAACCCGCTGTGCCCCTGTGTGTTTTTCACATTTCAGGAGGTTCTGATGATCCGTATCATTTCCATCATTTCCTTGATCTTGCTTCTCGCCGCCTGTGCCGCGCCGCCGAATCCCCCTCTCTCTGCGGAAGAGGGGTTAGGGGTGAGGGAGACTCCGCCGCCAACCTTTACGCCTACTGCTTTCCCCACCGAAACCCCAACCCCCACCCCCGAGCCGACGGCATCGCCTGAACCTACCCTTGACCCCAATGCCTGGCAGGAATTTGGCAATGTGGTGGTTCAAAACAAGAACCTCGCGCCATATGATAAGCAACTAATTATTAATCCCGAACTTGAAGCCCAGACTGCAGAAACTATTTTTACGATTTGTAATCAGTATTCATATATTGTGGCTATGGCTTCGGAATTTAATAAAACAAGAAGCGACTCGGCACTGCCTCAATCAAAATATAAATCATTTGATAACTTTATGAAACAAGTAATTCAGCCTGCAATTGATGGAGGAAAAACAATTCAAGGTTGGCACCTAGTGGGGCATGAAACATATTCAAACAAACAACCATATGAGGGAATGGTCGAACCTTTACCTGATTTTGACCCATCAGTTTGCAGTATAAAAATTGGAGGCAACGACAAGATATATGCCAATAGTCCAATAATTAGTGTTGGTTCTTTTCAAATCGGAATGAATGTTATCAACAAAGACGGTAAGCCAATTAGAGAACTAATTGTAAATACTAGTAAAACATTAAGAAATGGTTACGGTTTTTATTTTACAAATTCAAAAATGTCAGATAAAGAGCTGGCAACATCATTCTCTCAAATGCTTTACACAGCCGAACAAGAAATGAATAATCTAGTAGTTGCAATCCCAACAAGTTCTTCAACTAGAAACG
>Ga0073902_10000189_pt1 | contig 42806 bp, 38 predicted proteins | sample KloWWTmeKNB19Kit_FD_66667 | JGI IMG/M metagenome (GOLD analysis project Ga0073902, IMG submission 66667) | Active sludge microbial communities from Klosterneuburg, Austria, studying microevolution and ecology of nitrifiers - Klosterneuburg... | ecosystem: Engineered > WWTP > Aerobic digester >...
GCACTTATCAGCATTTTTTTTGCGTAAGCTGCGTTGCTTACCGGCACCAGTTTGTCATTATCTCCATGAAAAATAAAAACAGGGCAGGTAATGGTTTTTAATATTTCAGACAAAGGGAAAAGTTCTTTCTTCAGCCACCAAAGTTCCTGATTGGATGGGCGCCAGGCACCGGGCACAAAATACTTCAGAGGAAATTTTGTAAGCAGCGGTCGCCATTTTTCTTTTCTTTCTGCTGCAGGATCCAAAGCGGCGGCACAAAACACAAGCCCCGAAAAATAACCTGGATTATCTACTGCAAGCTTTGCAATCATAGGCCCTCCATAGGATCGGCCAATTGCATAGACAGGTTTTCTATTCTTAATTTCTTTTAAGAAGCTGCTTATAATATCAGATTGTTCCTGTATTCTTTTTGCATGGCCAAAATTGCTATAGCCAAAACCCGGACGGTCAATGGAAATCATCCGATATTTTTTTAGCAAATCGGTATCCATTAAATATTTACCAAACTTCACCCAACTGCCGGGGCTTCCATGTACAAAAAATAAAGTTGGCAAAGTGTCAGCGCCTGTTTTTGCATAGTGAAGTACATTACCATTGACTACAAAATCGGCATTAGTTAATGGCACACCGTTTTTGTCAAATTGTTTTTTTGCTTTTGCATCACTGAGGCGTTTTTGCATACCGCATTGTGCATATAATAGCCAAGCCGAAATAAGAAACAAAAAAAACAATAGCCCTTTTTTCATCAGTCTTATTTACTTGATTGCAAGAACCGGTTTACTTAAAATGGAATACAACTGCCACAAGGCTGCCAGAATAAAAACGATGCCCATAAAAATATTAAGCTGCCTGTTGCTCGCTTTCATTTTTTGAATTAACCAGCGACCGCCATACATATAAACAATCAATCCGGCTATAGAACCTAAGGCTGCACCACCCGTAAAAAGATTGAAATGTGCCGTTGTGGTTTTTAAAACATTACTGTTGATGAGTTGTGTACTCCAGATAAACCAAAACGGGATTTGTACCGGATTAATTGCCGAAACACTTACACCCAATACAAAACGATCCAATTTATTATTCAATAGTAATCCCTTTTTTTCCTGTGTTTGCTTTTTTGCAATAATGATACTGAGAATTCCCAGCGCCAAAAAAACAAAGACAGTAAGCCAGCTCATAATTTTAAAAATGAGTTGATTTTGTACTACCCAGTTCATGGCAGTTAATGCCAGTCGCAGATAGATTACTTCTACCAATACGATACCTATACTGTATTTCCATGCATTTTTAAATCCTTCCTGCACGGCTAGCTGCGTAGCCGTAAGGTTCATATTGCCAAAGGGCAACTGACCCAGAAAGCTGATAAGCATAGCAGTAAAATAAACTTCAATCATGGAATTTGTTTATCAATAGCAGACATGCGTCTGAAATTTTTTTTGGCCTTTTGCATAAACCTGTAACCTTTCCAAAAACTCCAGTAAGGCACACCCTTTTTATTATTTATTTTCCCAATCTTATATAAATGCCGCCAGTGTCTTACTATTTCTTTCAATGCACTGATGTAACTCATGTTGCGGTCAAATACATGTGTAATGGCTGCACCGGCTCCATTAAATTCTAGTACATCAATATGCTTTCCATTCTTTAAAGCATCCAAAGAAGGGCACTTTAAATCATATCGGCCAAAATAATATTGACCCGTTTCATTACTTATTTTATCAAACACATCACAGAGCTGTTGATCAATTTCATGATTGAGGTTGATGAATTTTGCGCCTGTATTATGATTGCCTGCCGGATTCAACAAAAATTTTTCGCCTGCCGGTATTACATCATCCCATTTTGCCTGATGCATTTTTTGCAGCTTCGCTATTTTATATTTTGCAATTGGATGCTCAGCTACAAGTGTTGCAAGTGTTTTGATGCCATCACCTGTTACACTCAAATAATCTTTTACAATCAATCCGGTTATCATTCCTTTGGTTTCGGCGGGATAGCGAATATAATAGACGCTGTACTCTAATCCGGAATCAATACATTTTTGCAAAACATACAACTCTCCTACTGCCTGATGATACACCTGAAGGTGTGCATCATCTTTTATGATTCGAAATAAAACACCAGCCATGCCCGAGTCGGGCTTTACCACCACCGGATATTGCAAACCGGCTGCTTCCATTTTTTTCTTTACCTCTTCAAAAGGTGTTGCAGGTTCAATAAAAATAGTAGCGGGATATGTCCATGCAGGCAATTGCTCATACATTTCTTTTTTACTGCCGCCTTCAAATCCTGCAAAGATCAATGTGGGATTAACAGGAGTGAAATACCAAAAATGCTTTGCTTTCAATCCATACCAAAGCCAGAAAATATCTATAGGAAGATAAATAACATCGTAAGACCAACGCTCCCAATTAAATAAATTTTTAAAAAATCCTTTCATTGCATTTATTAATAATCCTTCTTTATTCTTTTCAGTAAGGTTTCCATTTTCATCATTCTTGCCGAAGTAGGTGCTACCCGCAAAGCCGGCTCTTTACGTTTTATCATTTTAAATATCTGATAAAGTGCTGTGCCCAGAAAAATAGCTCCAATGATCCAATGTAACACTTGCTGATTGGCATTGATAGTGCCAGCTATCAACATACCTCCAAAAATAAAAATACAATTGCCCACAAAAGTGCCAATGCCTATGCCTGCAATGTAAGTGTTATAAAAATCATTGCGAGGCAATAATATTTTTTTGGAAAAAAGTACAGTACTCCATCCTAACCAGAATGGAAATTGACCCGGGCTTAAAGCACACATGGTAGCACCCAAAACAAACTTGGGCAGCGGACTGCTGAGTACCACATTTTTTGATTCGCTTGGGTGCAGTGCCGCATAAAACTCAGCCACAGCAAGTGCCAGTACAATCAGCAGCGTTACAAATTCCAGAATACGAAACAGTAATTTTTGCCGGCTAATCCAGTTTAATGCAACAAGAGACAATCGTACATAAATCATCTCCACAATCAATGAACCCAGCGAAAACAACAAGGCCTGCGCAATTCCATCGGTTACCGAAATTTGCATGGCAGCTACATTCATAGTGGCCAGTGGCAGTGACCCCAGAAAACTAATCAAAAAACCTGTAAAAAAAATTCTGAACAAAGGCTGCATGTAAAGAAATTAAAGGTTTAGTTGATTTTCTGTTTTTGAATAAATAGAAAATTGTTATTAATCATATTTCTCCAACAAGCTAAAATGTTTGTTGGCTTTACGCAAAAATTTCCATCCCTTTTTAAATGACCAATATGGTGTGCCGTTTTTATGATTATACTTACTGATTTTGTATAACATTTTCCAGTGATGTAGTAATACGCCATAAGCTTTACCCAGGCTCATACCGCAGTCATAAATATGATTAGGCTCGGCACCACAACCATTGTACTCCAGTATCAAAAAATTTTTACCTTGTTTTAAATCTTCAATGGATTGTGTTTTTATATCGTATCGTCCATAAAAAAACTTATCGGTATAATGACTGAGCTCGTCAAAAACTTTTAAAAGACTTGCGTCAATTTCTTTATGCAAATTGGTGAAATGGGCGCCCCTGTTATGATTACCAGCATAAGAAAGATAAAATATTTCATCAGCTGGAATTACCCTGTCAAACCGATGTCCATGACGATGCTGCATCTCTTCCAATCTGAATTTAGCCCGCGGATGCTGCTCAATCAATTGTTTTAAAGTTGAATGACCATCGCCTTTTACCTGCAATAATTCTTTATCGATAAAGCCACTTACAGTGCCCGATTGCTGTGTAGGATGCCGATAATAAAATACACTTACCTCTACCGGCATTTCTATTAAATCCTGTACAATATATTCTACCGGAATTCTTTCATGGTATTTATGCAGTTGTTCTTCCGACTCTATCTTTCTAAATAAAATTCCTTTCATGCCCACATCTGGTTTTACAATAAATGGATAAGTAAAACCGGCTTCCTTTATTTTGTTTATAACATCACCAAAAGGCAGGTCGTGCATTATAAAAAGGGTGCGGGGCACCAAATGTGGCGGCAACTGGTCATACATTTCTTTTTTCCCTTCACCATGAAAACCACCAAATGTAATGGTAGGATTAGAAGAGCTGAAATACCAGACCGACCAGCTACGCAAACAATACCATGCCCACACTGGAGCAATGGGTGTATAAAGCACATAAAAATTCCATAACTCCCAATTAAAAATCCGCTGAAAAAATTTTTTAATAATCATCTATATAACAAAAATAGAGTTTGACCGCTAAGTGATAAAACTAATTTAAAAGTAATTTCAATATGTTTTAGTTTTGAACCAAATTCCAGATATGAATGTACCTACGGTTGCCGGCTTGTTTGCAGAAGGAAAAAGTCCCGATGTACTCTTTTGGGTGGGTTGCTCAGGCAGTTTTGATCAACGGGCACAAAAGATTACCAAAGCATTTGTAACCATATTGGATAAAGTGGGTATAAATTATGCCATTTTGGGAAAAGAAGAAATGTGCACCGGCGACCCCGCACGCAGAGCGGGCAATGAATTTTTATTTCAAATGATGGCTTATCAGAATATTCAGGTATTGAATAATTATGGAATCAAAAAAATTGTAACTGCCTGCCCACATTGTTTCAATATTTTTAAAAACGAATATCCTGAGCTGGGTGGCAAATACGAGGTAATTCACCACACTGTTTTTTTACAACAGTTGATTGATGAAGGGAAAATAGTTATAAAAGAAGGAGGTGCATTTAAAGGAAAAAAAATAACCTATCACGATAGTTGCTACCTGGGCAGAGCAAATGATATCTATGAAGCACCACGAAAGGTATTGGAAGTGCTGGATGCCGAACTGGTAGAAATGAAAAGATGCAAAAGCAACGGCTTTTGTTGTGGTGCAGGTGGTGCACAAATGTTTAAAGAAGAAGAAAAAGGAACCACCCGGGTAAATGTGGACAGAAGTAATGAAGCCATTGAGACCGGCGCAGGTATTATTGCATCTGCCTGTCCGTTTTGCAATACCATGCTTACTGATGGTGTGAAACTGGCAGAAAAAGAAGCACAAGTAAAGGTGATGGACATTGCAGAATTAATTGCGGAAAGTCTGAAATAAAAAATTATGAATCTGGAATACAGAAATATATTGAATACAAATTTTCATCCTGCTTCAAGGGTATGGGTTTATCAAAGCAACCGGTTATTTACTATGAGTGAAGCACTGGAAGCTGAAAGTATTTTGCAAAATTTTGTGGCGCAGTGGCAAAGTCATGGCAGCCCTGTTAAAGGCGAAGCCCATTTATTTTTTGGACAGTTTATAGTTTTAATTGCCGACGATACAGCAGATACCATTGGCGGATGCAGTACCGATACTTCTGTAAGACTGATTAAAGACATTGCAAAGCAATTCAACGTAAGTTTATTTGACCGCACGCATCTGGCATTTGTAATTAAAGACAAAATACAAGTATTGCCAATGAATCAAATTCAATATGCCGCTCAAAACGGATTTATTGATGATGATACTTTGTACTTCAATAATATTGTACAAACCAAAAAAGAGCTGGAAGAAAACTGGATTATTCCTGTAAAAAACAGTTGGCTGGCTTCCAAGATTTCTAAACTGCCTAAATCAGTTTAACTACAATTATTTTTTTTTGACTGGCTTCTTGGGTGTTTTTGTTAAGTTGTAAGCTACACTCAATCTGTAATTTCTTGTTTGTGTGGTACTGAAACTTTCCAGATTGAAATTAGTACCATAAGTATATGACTTGTTTCTTTGCTGTACAAACGGGTCAATTGCATTGATGGTGATTATTAATTTCTTTGAAAAGAATTTTCGCTGCAAGCCGATGTTCATACTGGTTGTCCATCGGGCATAGCCTTGTGGATTTGCAAAACGATTGAGATTGAAACGGCCGGTAAAACTCCACAAATCGGTTGGAATATAATTGTAACTCAAGTTTGAAGTAAAAGATCCACCGTCTCTGAACTTGCGTACTGTTTTATCAAAATTGCTGTACTTATTATAGTTGAAACTGGTGCTAAAATTCAATTTTAATTTTTTGGTAAGAGTAATGCCATTCCAGGTGCTTATTTCATATTCTTTTCTGCCGCTGATATTTTCCCAGGTTACCTGTGTTTTACCATCTGGCAGCAGGGTGCGAACGGTACTGAAAACATCTTCAACAATATTATAACCCATACCCAGGTTAATAAAATACTTTGGCTTGGTGCGGCCAAAAACCAAATCAAAGTTGTGCGCTGTGGAAGCTTCTAATTTTTCGTTACCAAAACGAATATTATATGGATCGGAAAAATCTACCGTAGGATTCAACTGGCCAATACCCGGACGGTTGATACTTCTGCGGTAGGCAAGTGTAATACTCAGTATATCTCTCCATGTTTTATTGATATTGGCAAATGGCAACAAGGTCCAATAGTTATTCTTAGCTTCCTTTTCATCTTTCAGCAATTCAAAAAATATATCCGTTTTTTCTAAAGAGGTGCCTGCAGTAATACTAAACTCACCTTTCATCACCTGTTTAAAAGATGCACGCAGGTTTGATACCGTTTGGTGAAACCAAAAATTATTGCTCAATATATCTAAAGGCAGCATAATGCCTTCTGGTTTTTTCTTATAACTCGCATCGGTAACTACATGGTTGTTGGAACGATTATAAGCAGAACCGAGTGATATAAATGTTTTCTTATTATCCAGCATTTTATCATAACTCAATCTAACATAATGCCCGTTTATTTTTGTATCGTATAGTTGCTGTTGTGTACTGTCTGTTCCGTTTGGTGTACCATCGGGGTTAAAATATTGCTGATAAAAATCACGGTCGCTGTTACTGGTAGAATAATTTAATCCTGAAATTACTTTCACCGTTTCCCCGGGTTTTCCTTTCCATGTATATGAGAAGCCTAAATTAGGGCTGTGGTTGTCGCCAGTGGTTCCCACATCTCTCCGGCTAAATCGCCAAAGCTCATTCGACATATTAAAATTTCTGTATTCGGTACTGTTGAAATTGTCGTAGTCGTTTTGATTATAGCTCAACGTAACACTCAGCAAATTATTTTTATTAATATCATAATTCAGATTGAGTCTAAAATTGGGTTTCAACCCTTTGTTTTCAAACCGGTTATTGGTATTAAAAAAATTGGATGAATCAGCATATAAATTATTGCGCATAGAATAACCATTGCCCAACAAGCGACTATAACTTGCACCTGCATTGATACTTAGAGAAAGCCCTTGTTTGCGATAGTTAAAATTGCCGTTTAAGCTGCCCTCTCCTCTTGTACCTGCAGAAAAATTAATGCGTCCGCTTCTGCCTACCTTCCCTTTTTTAGTTACAATATTGATAACACCACCTTGTTCATTAGCATACTGTGGTGGCGGATTGGTCATCACTTCTATTTTTTCAATGGAACTGCCCGGCATTGATTCCAGTAGATCCTGTAACTGCTGCAGATTTAGTTCAACAGGTTTGTCATCAATTAAAACCTTTGGCTCCTTTCCTCTTACAGTTATTTTTCCGGAAGCATCTTTGGAAACAAGTGGTACACTTTCTAAAAGATCACTCGCATTACTACCTGCGGCCAATGCAGATTCTCCGGCATTAAAAGTAATATTGCCTTCTTTAGATTCTATCAATGGCTTTTCAGCATAAACAATAATTTCATCCAGGTTTTCACTCTTCTTTAATTTCAATATCAGGTCATTCAAATTGAAATCAAACCGCTCAGTACGAAAGAAAATACTATCAAGCGTCATTGTTTGCATACCAACATAAGAAAGTCGAAGCCTGTAATAACCAAAAGGAATTTCAGTAAGTGTAAAATTGCCTTCCTTATCTGTAACCGAATTTTTAATGGTTACACTATCCTTCATAGAAATGAGCTGAACCGAAACACCATTCAATGCTTTTTTGGTGCTGTCAAGAACATTGGCTGTTATAATTCCAGATTCTTTGGGTTGAGCAAAACCCAATTGATGTGTAACACAAATGATTAATAATATATATAACGTTTTCTTCATCTCATTGCTTAGACGACAAAGATAGCTTCAACCTGCTAAGACATTGATATTTAATACCTATGAAAAGAAAACTGCAAAAAAACGCAATTCAAACTGCTGCCATACTGTCAGCACTCAGGATTGTTCAGTATATTTGCAGCCCTATTTTTTTCTATTATGATTGACTTGATGACAGATAAAAAACATGATGAATTGAGGCAGGGAGAAGCCTATGCTCCATTTGCAAACGATCCTACTAATTACCATAAACGTTTCTACATAGAAAGTTATGGATGCCAGATGAATTTTTCTGATAGTGAGATAGTTGCCTCTATATTAAATAAAGAAGGATTTGGTGCCACCCGAAATTTAGAAGAAGCAGATTTGATTTTTTTGAATACATGTTCCATCAGAGAAAAAGCTGAGCAAACGGTACGTAAACGCCTGACAGAATTCAGAAAACTTAAGGAAAAGAATAAAGGAATGCTGGTAGGAGTTTTGGGTTGTATGGCCGAGCGTTTGAAATCAAAATTTTTAGAAGAGGAAAAATTGGTGGATATCGTTGTTGGCCCCGATGCTTATCGTTCTTTACCCGATTTAGTAAATGAAGCCGAGCAGGGACAAAAAGCAGTAAATGTTTTATTGAGTCGAGAAGAAACTTATGCTGACATTTCACCTGTTCGTTTAGACAGCAATGGTGTTACAGCTTTTGTAAGCATCATGCGTGGATGTAATAATATGTGTACCTTTTGTGTAGTACCATTTACCAGAGGAAGAGAAAGAAGCAGAGATGCTGCCAGTATTATTGCAGAGTGTAAAGATTTATTTGACAGAAGTTTTAAAGAAGTAACCCTGCTGGGTCAAAATGTTGATAGCTATCATTATTCTTTGGAAACAAATGATGGCGAACTAACAGGAAATTTTTTCACTTTCGCCATGCTTTTAGAAGCCGTTGCAAAAATTTCTCCATTGCTGCGTGTACGTTTTTCCACTTCTCATCCCAAAGACATTACGGATGATGTACTGCACACCATGGCGAAATATGAAAACATTTGCAACTACATTCACTTGCCCGTACAAAGTGGCTCATCCAGAATTCTTCAATTGATGAACCGTACTTATACCAAAGAATGGTATCTGGCAAAAATAGATCGTATCAGGCAAATCATTCCCGACTGTGGCATCAGTTCCGACATCATCACCGGTTTTTGTACAGAAGAAGAAAAAGACCATAAGGAAACACTGGAAGTAATGGAATACAGCCGGTATGATATGAGCTATATGTTTGCCTACAGCGAAAGACCCGGTACACTGGCCGAAAGAAGGTATAAAGATGATGTACCCGATGCTGACAAAAAAAGAAGACTTACAGAAATTGTAGAAACACAAAACCGGTTGTCGCTGGAAAGTAATCAAAGAGATATTGGGAAAACATTTACCGTACTTATTGAGGGCGATAGTAAAAAAAGTGCAGCCGACTGGAGGGGTCGTAGCTCTCAAAACAAAGTGATTGTGTTTCCCAAAGAAAATATTGAATTAATGAAAGGCAATTATGTAACCGTAAAAGTTACTGATTGCACTCAAGCAACATTAATTGGAAAAATGATTAATTAATAATTCCATTGTAATAATTGAAATAAAAAAAATGATGGACCTTCAATCAATCAAAAACAGGTTTGGCATTATTGGCAATGCACCAGCACTCAATTATGCATTGCAAGTAGCTGTACAGGTGGCCAATACCGATCTTACTGTTTTGATAAACGGAGAAAGTGGCGTAGGTAAAGAAGTATTCTCTCAAATCATTCATACACTATCAGCCCGAAAGCATAATCCATTTATTGCCGTAAACTGTGGTGCTATTCCCGAAGGCACTATCGACTCAGAATTATTTGGACACGAAAAAGGTTCTTTTACAGGAGCTGCAGATGCCCGCAAAGGATATTTTGAAACCGTAAATGGTGGTACTATTTTTCTTGATGAAATTGGCGAACTGCCTTTAGGTACACAGGCCCGCCTGCTGCGTGTTTTGGAAAGTGGCGAGTACATTCGTGTAGGCTCGTCCAAAGTACAAAAAACTGATGTAAGAGTAGTGGCTGCTACCAATAAGGATTTACTGCAATTAGTACAAATTGGAAAATTCAGAGAAGACCTCTATTATCGTTTGAGCACTGTGCCCATCAGGGTTCCGGCATTGCACGACCGGCCAGAGGATATTCATCTGCTCTTCAGAAAATTTGCAGCCGATTTTGCAACAAAATATAAGACCGGATCAGTACAGCTAGATGAAGATGCAAAACAACTTTTAATTAACTATCCCTGGCCAGGCAATGTGAGGGAATTAAAGAATATTGCAGAACAGATTTCAGTATTATCTATTGATAAACAGATAAATGCCAAAGAGCTAAATAAATACCTACAGCCATTTTCAAATAACCGCATGCCAGTTCTTGCATCTTCAAATGGCAGTAATGCTGAGTTTTCAAGCGAAAGGGAAATACTGTACAAGCTTTTCTTTGACATGAAGAGAGATGTAACGGAGCTCAAAAAAATGTTTCTGGAAGTATTACAAAACCCCGGAATGGTTTCACAAAACCAACATTTCATCAATGAGCTAAAAGACATAAGAACAAATGATTTGATGGCTCCGGTTTTGGTACAGCCCGTAGCTGCTGGACACAATTCATCACAAGTGGCACATTCAACGGTTAATGGTATACACGATCATATTGAAGTTGAAGAAAGTCTGAACATTATTGACAAAGAAAGAGAACTGATTATTAAAGCACTGAAAAAACATAAGAATAAAAGAAAAGATGCTGCACTGGATCTGGGTATAAGCGAAAGAACGCTTTACCGCAAACTAAAAGAATACGACATTGAAGACTAATATGACCATATCATTATATAAGAAAGCCCCTATTGCAATGTTGAAAGCAGTTGGTTTTTGTTTAATGCTTATTGTATGGAATGGATGTGGCGTTTACAAGTTCAAAGACGTATCAATACCCGCCGATGTAAAAACTGTAAGAATAAAATTTATTGAGAACAGAGCAAGATATATCAACCCACAAATTAGCCCGAAACTGACTGATAAGCTTCGACAGAAAGTAGTGGGACAGACGAGACTTCGGCAAACCAATAATGATGATGCTGATTGGGATATCAGTTCTACTATTACTGATTATAATTTTTCTACGTCAGCTATTTCTGGTCAACAGGTTGCCAATAACCGGCTTACAGTTGGAGTACATGTAACGCTGTTTGATCAGAAAAAAGATGAAACTAAAGACTTTGATATAAGCAGGAGTTTTGAATTTAAAGGCGACCTTAGTTTTCAACAGGCAGAAGCAGGATTGATGGATGAAATGATAAGAACATTAACAGACGAAATTTTTAATAAGCTTTTCTCTAATTGGTAAGCGAAATATATATTGAAGTATGAACCAGCAGATAAATCAGCTTGTAAAATCTATATTTCAAAAAGAAAACCTGGAGCAATGCTCAATACAGGAATTACTGCGCTATGCAGAAAGACATCCCTATTTTGGTGCTGCCCAACTATTGCTTACCAAGAAAATGCAAGTTGAAAATCACGAAGAATATAATAATCAATTGCAAAAAACATATCTGTATTTTAATAACCCTTTGTGGGTAGCACAATTATTGAATGAAACCGGACAGGGGATTATTACTCCATCAGAAAAAGAAAATAATTTAAATACACAGGAATCATTAATACCTGAAGTAGTAATGTCAGGCCCGGTAAATGAAAATTCTATAAAGGCAGTATCAGTACTTAATGAAAAAACTGTTGATTCGGAAATAAAAACTCAAACAACTTCCTTAAAAGATGAAATTCTATTTGAGCCCTATCATACGGTAGATTATTTTGCCTCTCAGGGAATAAAAATACAAGAGGCGGAAATTCCTGCGGACAAATTTGGCAAGCAATTGAAAAGTTTTACCGACTGGCTAAAAACAATGAAAAGACTTCCTGTGACAGCAATCAACCAAAAACCAGTAACACAGGCAGAGCAAAAAGTAGAAGCATTAGCAGAAAATTCACTTGTAGATGACAATATAGTAACCGAGGCGATGGCTGCCGTATGGGAAAAGCAAAGAAATCCCCAAAAAGCCATTGAGATTTATGAGAAATTAAGTTTGCTTGAACCCTCAAAATCCGCTTACTTTGCAACCCGCATTGTGGAATTAAAAAAGCAGTAAAATGACACTAATTTTTATCATATTGATTATTTTGGCCTCAGTAATCTTGGGTTTTATTGTATTGGTGCAAAATCCTAAAGGTGGTGGCCTTACAGGTAGTATGGCCGGCTTGAGCAACCAGTTTATGGGTGTAAAACAAACGACTGATGTATTGGAAAAAGGCACCTGGTTATTTTCAGGTATTATTGGGTTACTATGCCTTACTTCTACTTTCTTTATTTCAAGTAAAACGGCAAGTACAACTATTGATGCTACTGCACCTGCTACTCAGCAAACGGCGCCAGTAAATACCTTACCAACGGTGCCTCCAGCAAATACACCTACACCTGCGACCAACACTCCTAAATAAAAAAATTTTCATAGAATATCAAACCCCGGCTTACAGGTCGGGGTTTTTGTTTATTTTGTAATGAATATGAAAAAGAAAATAATTATTGGCTTATTTATTTTATTTGCAGCAGTAGCTGGTTATCTGGGATTTCAATTGCTACAAACCTCAGTATCAAATCCAAAAAAAGAATACTTCTATGTTCACACCGGTGACAATTTAGATTCTGTAAAATCAAATTTGATAAAACAGTTTTCAATTAAACAAAATGGTTTTGATTTTGCCTGTAAGATATTAAGGTTCAAAAAACCTAAACCCGGTCGATACAAATTGCCAGATGGTATGAGCAACCTCAAATTAGTTAGACTCCTTCGCAGCGGCAATCAGGAATTGGTAAAAATGACCATCAATAAAGAACGTACACCCGAACTGTTTGCCGGCAAAATGGGAAAAAAGTTTGATTTTGATTTTGACTCGCTTCAAATGATAAATTTTTTGAGAAATAATGACGCATTAAAAAAATACAATGTAGATACCAATACCGTAATGGCAATCGTAATGCCCAATACCTATTTTGCAAAATGGAATAGCTCACCCGAAAAAATTATGGATCAGCTTTACGCTTCTTATCAAAAATTTTGGAATTCAGAAAGAAAGGTGAAAGCTGACAGTCTGCAATTGTCGCCACTGCAAGTCATCATTATCGCATCTATTATTGATGAAGAAACATTGAAAAAATCAGACAAAGGAAATATTGCAAGCACTTATTTAAATCGCTTACGCATTGGTATGCCACTTCAAGCCGACCCTACTGTAAAATATGCCATGAAAGATTTTTCTTTAAAAAGAATTTTATCCGTTCACCTCAAAACTATTTCTCCTTACAATACTTATATGAACAAGGGGTTGCCTCCCGGCCCCATTTGCACTCCACAGGCCGAAACGATAGATGCAGTGCTAAATGCACCCAAAACGGATTATTTATATTTTGTAGCCAGCAGTCAATTTGATGGCAGCAGTATTTTTACAACCAACTATAATGATCATTTGAAATATGCCCGACTGTATCAGCAGGAATTAACCCGAAGAATGGACTCTTCTAAAAAAGTCAATGCACAGAAAAATGTCTCTGTTCAGTAAAATAGGAAAAAATATCATCACATCTGAGCCGGCAAAGTTTCTTGTTGACAAAAGCAAGAAAACTTCATTGCCTGGTTTTGGTGACATTGCTTTGTTTGATGTTATAAAATTCTTCTTTCAGCAAGTACGCACAGTTGGCATGACCGAAAGGGCTTCTGCTATATCATTTAATCTGGTAATGGCGATACCTCCGGCTTTAATATTTCTTTTTACGTTATTGCCATTTCTTCCAATTACCAAAGATTTTCAACAGGGATTGTACGAACTGATCAGAGATGTAATTCCTGGCGAAAAAAACAATGCGAATCTTATTCATTTTCTACAGGATTTTATAAATAAACCACGAACCGGTTTGCTTTCATTCAGTTTTATACTTTCAATGTTTTTCTCTTCCAATGCTATGATGGGGATACAAAGGTCATTTGATAAAGGTTATATTGGATTCAAAAAAAGAAAAGGCTTGCAAATGCGTGGCGTTGCACTTAAAATAACTTTTATCATTTTCATTTTAGTATTTGTATCTATATTATTGCTTGTAGCGAGAGGACGTGTACTTGAGTTTTTTGGCATACAAAATAAAACAGCTATTGCAATCATTGCCAATGCCAGATGGCTTGTAATTGTTTTATTATTTTTTACCTGTATTTCTTTTATTTATCGATTTGCCCCGGCAGTAGCTAAAAAATGGCCGATGATAAACCCCGGCTCTATATTAGCCACTGTACTGATGTTGCTTACAACGTTGGGGTTTTCCTGGTGGGTTGGCAGATTTGGGCATTACAATGAAATTTACGGCTCTATTGGTACAGTTATTATTCTTATGGCATTGGTGTTTATCAATTCACTTGTGCTTTTAATAGGGTTTGAGCTTAATGTAAGTATCAATTCTTTGAAAAAAATTGCTGAAGAACGGAAAATTAAAGATGCAGAAGGTATTGGATAGTTTGGGATAATTACGAAATTTGGTATCAGTAATTCAGAAATTATAAAACCTACAAAAAATCTTTTTTTATGAACAAAATACTTGTAGCAATACTTGCCATACTTACAATGGCATTAAAACCCATTACCGACCCTCTACCAATTGGCGCTGCTATTCCCCACGCCGACCAAAAAATGCAAAGCATATTGGGCCGAAGCGTTTCATTTAATGATGTAAAAAAGACAAATGGCCTGCTCGTTATGTTTAGCTGCAATACCTGCCCCGTTGTAAAAAAATATCAGCTCCGAACAATGGAAATCTGCAAATATGCCGTTGGAAATAATGTAGGTGTTATTTTACTCAACTCCAATGAAGCCACCCGCAATAGTGGTGATTCTTTTGAAGATTCAAAAGCTTACGGCCAAGAACAAGGATATTATTTTGATTATGTAATAGATAACGCTTCTGTTATGGCTGATGCCTTTGGCGCCACCCGTACACCTGAAGTTTTCTTATTTAACAAAGAAGGGAAACTTGTTTATCACGGTGCTATTGACGACAACTCGGGAAATGCAGCCGAGGTAACCCGCAAACATGCACAATTCGCCATAGACGAAATGGTAGCAGGCAATCCCATTTCCGTACAGGAAACCAAATTTGTAGGCTGTGCTATCAAAAGGATAAAATAATAAAAAAATCTTTATGGAATGACATAGGCAGCGCATCTCAGCCAACAGACAACCTCATTTTTCATTCTAAACTACTGCTTATGTCAACCCCTCAAGTTTTAAGCCGAATCATCCTTTTTGCATTTTTGGCATTAGTAGGATTTGCAATAGCCATGGGAATTTATTATGAAAGTTTTCTCGGAATTTCTCTTGCATTGATTGCACTTTCCGCATGCGTATATTTTATTTATATACTTGCAAAAGCGAGAAAAGAATTAGAAGAAGCAGAAAGTAGCAGTTAATCGTTTTTCAACATATCCGTAATCTCTTGTTGCAATTGTTGCTTGGAAAGTTGTCCTTCAAAAAATTTTCTATACCCTGTTTTATTGTTGATAAACAAACTGGCCGGAACCGCACCCGACCAATAGAGGTCAATCTTTGGACAGAAATAATCTGCATTGGTTTCATCTAGCCAGTAAACCGGAACCCGAATTTTGATTTTACGAATTGCTTTTTCAATTGCAGCAGGAAAATCTTCTTTATAGTCAACACTGATAAGCACCAGTTGCAAACTATCCGATTTGTATTTTGCAGCTTCGGATTGAAAATAGGGAATCTCTTCAACACAAGGCTTGCACCAGGTGGCCCAAAGGTTGAGAATGAGTGGTGTTGTTGACTCCGCTATTAACTTTTCAATATCGGTTGCCTTTACTGCTTTTATTTCCTGTGCTGACAAATCAATAGCAGTAGCCATTATAAAAAATATGAGCAAAATTATTTTTCGCATCATCTGTCTGTTTTATGAGATATCATCTTGTTTAAAACCCCACTCGTCCAGCAATTGTTTGTATCGACTTTCTGAAATTCCGGAATTTTTATAGTGCCCGGCAATTTGTTTTTGTCTAAATGCTTCATATAAAGTAACCGCACATGCCACACTAATATTAAGCGATTGAATAATGCCTACCTGTTGGATAATAAAATTTCCGTCTGCCAAATCTCTTATGTCTTCACTTACCCCATTATGCTCGTTTCCAAAAACCAGAGCGATGCTTTCGGTAAAATCAATTTGATGGAGGCTTACGGCATCACTGCTGAGATGTGTCGTTAAAATCTTTGAATATTTTTTCCTAAGTTCAGTAAAACACAATGCTGCATCATCGTATTGATGCACAGTAAGCCATTTCGCAGCGCTGGATGAACTTTTGGCTCCCCATTTTTTATGACGTGGAATTTTGGTATTTAAAATATAAATATCCTGCAAGCCAACAGCATCACAGGTACGCATTACTGCAGAAATATTATGCGGATCAAACACATTTTCCAGAACGACTGTAATATTACCTTGTCGCTTGTTCAAAACAGATATCAGCCTTTGCTTTCTTTCAGGAGTCATTCGTCCATTGTGTTTTAGATTGCAATTTTGAGCAAATTAAGTATATTTATGTTTGTCGTCAATTAGTTTTATAAAACGACAATACATTAAACTGATAAGCAGTCTATCGCTTGCAGTGGCCTGTAAACCTTTTATCAACCAAATATTAAAAAAATAAAAAAAATGAAATACGCTCCCGTACAGAATTTCATCAATGGAAAATTTGTAGCAGCAACTACTTCAAAAAAACTGGAAGTCATTTCACCTGTAGATGGCACACATTTATCTGATGTTCCACTTTCAACAGCACAAGACTTAGATACCGCAGTAAAGTCGGCCAAAGAGGCGTTTCCTGCATGGAGTAAGATGTCTATCAAAGAAAGAGTACAGGTCTTTTTCAAATACAAAACTTTATTAGAAAGAGATTTGAAAGAACTGGCAGCACTATGCAGTGAAGAAAACGGAAAAACCTATAACGAATCCATTGCAGAAATAGAGAAAAGTATTGAGCTTACGGAGTTTGCCACTTCCCTGCCGCAACTTATATCCGGCGAAATTCTGGAAGTAAGCAAAGGTGTGGAATGTAGAACTGAGCATGTCCCGCTGGGTGTGGTGGCCTCAATTGTCCCCTTCAATTTTCCCAGTATGGTGCCCAACTGGACTATACCTAATGCCATAGCACTGGGCAATTGCATGGTGATGAAGCCATCGGAAAAAGTTCCTCTTAGCTGCGCAAAGCTGGCCTCGTTGTTACAAGAAGCGGGGCTGCCAGCCGGAGTGTTTAATGTTGTAAATGGCGATAGCGAAATTGTAACTGCCATTTGCGATCATCCCGGTATAGAAGCGGTTTCGTTTGTAGGCTCTACAAAAGTGGCTAAAATTGTATATCAGCGTGCCACTTCAAATTTCAAAAGAGCATTAGCATTAGGTGGTGCTAAAAATCATTTAATGGTATTGCCCGATGCCAAAGCAGATATGACGGCACAAAATGTAGCTGCCAGTATGAGCGGTTGCGCCGGACAGCGATGTATGGCCGCATCGGCAATGGTAGCCGTTGGCAATGTGGATCATATTATTGAAAAAATATGTGAAGAAGCAAGAAAAATTGTTCCCGGAAAAAATCTGGGTGCCGTTATCAATAAAGAATCAAAAGAGCGCATTGAAAATTATATAACAGAAGCAGAAAAACAGGGTGCCAAAATTTTAGTAGATGGCCGGCAGCCCAAAGTAAATGGGAAAGAGAACGGCACTTATGTAGGTCCCACCGTTATTGATTATGTAAAGCCTGATATGGCTGTTGCAAAAGAAGAAATTTTTGGTCCTGTTATTTCTATTATGCGTACCAACACAGTGGATGAAGCATTGGCCATTGAAAATGCAAATCCTTATGGCAATGCCGCTTCTGTGTTTACACAGAACGGAAGTATGGCCAGGTATATCATTGAAAAAGCAAATGCGGGTATGATCGGCGTAAACGTTGGCGTACCCGTGCCCCGTGAGCCTTTCTCTTTTGGCGGATGGAATGACAGCCGGTTTGGCGTAGGTGACATTACCGGAAAAAGTTCCATAGAGTTTTGGACAAAGCTGAAGAAGAGTACCACTAAATGGAACCCTGAAGCGGGTGTGAATTGGATGAGTTAGGCTCCCCTGTCCCCTTAAAGGGTAGACTTAGGTTGAATAGGTTGATAGATGTTTGGAAAAGTTTTGAGGTTACAAATTGCAACCTCAAAAGGTGGTCACAGATTGTTGCCACATTTAATCAATTTTATATGGAAACTGAACTTAATATCAAAGAACATGGAGATCAATTAGAAAGGGAGTACGCTGATTTTTTACAAGAACACTTCAAGACTTACGAAGCTACCTGGAAACTTTACATTGGCAATAAAAGAGATAATACAAAGAGCAATATAGCAGGATATCCGCCGGAAAGAGATGAAAAACGTCAACAATTTTCAGAAAATACTTATACAATATTACAGTCTTTAATACTTATATACCGATTAATTAATAAAGATGTGTTTTCTAAGAATAGCACTCTAAGCATAATCGAAAAATTAGATTTACAAGACCACCTGATGTTATTCTTTACACATTTAGGAAGAATAAGAGATAATGTAGTAGAGGCAACAAAGTGTTTAATAAATCCAAATGTAAATAAAGTAGAATCACAACTTGAAGATTTTTTTTTACAAAAGACACATTTTGGTTCACGGAAAAACAATACCGATAATATTTAAGTCAAATGGCGAAATTCTTTTGCAGGTTCTCAGCAAGAATAGTAACGACAAATCAGGCTGGAATCTTAGGGAAAGCAATTGAAATGACGTAATATGGTTGCCCAAAGAGAAATTACATGTAACAACATTTCAACTTTATTGGCAATTACTTGAAATGCTAAATCAAATCTTTGGAGAGTTTAGGAAAAAATTGAAGTAGAATTGAAACAAAATAATTTGAAACTAAAATTTGACTGGTCTCATTCTAATTTAAAAGCGTTAGAAGATGACTCAAATATTGTAGATGTTTATGGAATTGCAAATAAAAAAGCTATTAAATGGCAATAGAATTGAATTAATTTCAAAATATAATTTCAGCCAATAGTTGGTGACACCATTTGGTAAATATTATTCAAGTTTAAAAAATCATTAATAAATTCCAGTTATTTAATACGCTTAAAACCTATTCCTTCCACATCAAGAAAAAATTCTTTATCTTTTCCTAAAAAAAAATAGCTATGAATACAAAAACACAAAGTGAAGCAGCTGAAATTATTAAAGATAATCTTGACTATACTTTATTTTCCTGGAGTAAACAAAAAGGTATCGCTCCTATTGCTGTTAAATATGCCGATGGTGTTTATTTATACGATTACGATGATAAGCGCTATCTGGATTTTTCTTCGGGGCTGATGAATGTAAATATTGGGCATGGCAATCAAAGAGTAACAGATGCCGTAGTAAAGCAAATGCAGGAAGCAGCTTACGTCACTCCCAGTTGCGTGACCAAAGTAAGAGGCGAGTTGGGAAAAAAATTAGCCTCTATCTGCCCCGGCGATCTGAATAAAGCTTTTTTTACTCTATGTGGTGCTACCTCCATTGAAAACGCAATCAAACTGGCAAGGCTTTATACCAGTCGTCATAAAATACTAACGAGATATCAATCCTATCATGGTGCATCTTATGGCGCTATGTCGGCCAGTGGCGATCCGCGACGCTTGCCAATGGACACACAGCAAGCTCCCAACTTTGTACATTTCGATCTGCCCTACTTATATCGCTGGGAATATGGAGAAGAAAATTTGCTAAAAGAATCCGTCGCTTCTCTGGAAAAAATTGTTGCTTATGAAGGCCCCAATAATATTGCAGCTATTCTTCTCGAAGGTGAAAGTGGTTCATCTGGTTGTTTCAAATATCCCGTTGGCTATCTGAAAGCCGTAAGAGAAATATGCAATAAACATGGCATCCTGCTCATCATTGACGAAGTTATGAGTGGTTTTGGCCGTACAGGTAAATGGTTTGGTTTTCAAAATCACGATATCATTCCCGATATGATTGCAATGGCAAAGGGACTTACCTGCGGCTATCTTCCTTTTGGTTGTCTGATGGTGAGCGAAAAGATTGCTGCAAAATTTGATGACACAGTTTTGGCATTAGGTCTCACCTATTCGGCACATCCGGTAAGCTGTGCTGCGGCTTTGGAAACTTTAAAAATTTATGAAGACGAGCATTTAATAGAAAACTGTGTAGCTATGAGTAAATATCTGGAGCAACAGGTGGAAAAACTAAAAGCAAAACATCCAAGCATCGGCGATTTTAGAAATACCGGATTGTTGGGTTGTATTGAATTAGTAAAAAACAGAAAAACAAAAGAACCCATGGCCCCCTTCAATGCAAAGCCTGATGAAATGACTGTAATGAATAAAGTAGCAGCTAAAATAAAAGAGTTGGGCATGTACACTTTTGTTCGCTGGAATTATATATTCATTGCTCCTCCACTTTGTATTACCAAAGAACAGATTGATGAAGGGCTGGCCATAATAAGTGAAGCAATTGCGATTGCAGATAAGGAGATCAACTAAGAATTAAGAGCAGAGAATTAAGCGTTTCAAAAAATCAGTTTGATTATCTATCATTTTAATTCTTATTTCATTTCCCAAAACTCAAATCACTAAACCGGAACAATGCAACCAGAAAGAATTTATGACAGTTCTCTGACCAACGAAGATCTTGCGCCTATTCCAACGGAGAAAAGATCCTGGGGCACCTGGAACTATGCTGCACTCTGGATTAGTATGAGTCTTTGTATTCCTACTTATACCATGGCCAGTTCCATGATTAATAATGGAATGAACTGGTGGCAGGCCGTTCTCACTATTTTTTTAGGCAATGCTATTGTACTAGTCCCCATGTTACTCAACGGACATGCAGGTGCTAAATATGGCATTCCTTTCCCAGTATTTGCCCGAGCAAGTTTTGGAACAAAGGGTGCCAATATTCCAGCCATGCTAAGAGCAATAGTTGCCTGTGGCTGGTTTGGTATTCAAACCTGGATTGGTGGTGAATCTCTTTATCATTTAATAAGAGCCTGGGTGCCTTCACTTGAAGAAATTGATACGGCTTCACTTTTCCCTCAATTAATTCCCATGCTTTGCTTTATGCTGTTCTGGCTTTTAAATATGTATATCATTTATAAAGGCGTGGACAGTATAAAGAAACTGCTGTTGTTCAAAGCCATCTTTCTTCCCATTGCAGCTATCGCTTTATTTTGCTGGGCCATTATTGCAGCAAAAGGATTGGGGCCAATACTGAGTGAGCCTTCAAAATTTACAGACAGTAAATCTTTTTTTAAATTTTTCTTTCCGGCTTTAACTGCTGTAGTGGGTTTTTGGGCTACGCTATCTTTAAACATTCCCGACTTTACACGCTATGCAAAAAGTCAGCGGGCACATTTCAAAGGGCAAGCTATCGGACTTCCTCCATCTATGACGTTGTTTGCATTCGTAGGTGTGGTGGTTACATCAGCATCGGCCATTATTTATGGAAGTCCCGAATGGGATCCTGTAAAACTGGCAAGCCATTTCACCAGTAAGCTGATGGTTTCTTTTGCAATGATTGGCATCATCATTTCAACATTGGCAACCAATATAGCAGCAAATATGGTGAGTCCTGCAAATGATTTTTCAAATCTGGCGCCACAGAAAATTAATTTCAGGTTGGGAGGCTATATCACTGGTATCATCGGTGTTTTAATATTTCCATGGAAGCTTTATTCCGATCCACATGGATATATTTTTACCTGGCTTATTGCATATTCTAGCTTACTGGGGCCAATAGGTGGCATCATGATAGCTGATTATTATTTTATCAGAAGAAAAATATTATCAGTGGATGAATTGTATTCACATACTGGGAAATATTATTTCAAAAAAGGTTTTAATATAAAAGCCATCATTGCATTATTTGCAGGTGTTTTGCCCAATGTTCCCGGATTTTTGGTAATTGTAAAACTTGTAGGACCCAATGCTTTCCCCGTTTGGATTTCTGACTTGTATAATTATGCATGGTTTGTTGGTTTTTTTGTCAGTGGTTTTGTATATTGGGTGTTGATGAAGAAATTTAAAAAATGAAGAAGGCAATGTTATGTGTTAATCTTAATCTCATAACTAATTTTTCATAACTCATAATTGTGATATATGTCCATTCTAATTAAAAACGGAAGAGTCATTACAGCAACTGACGATTATGTCGCCGATATTTTCATAGAAGGTGAAACCGTAAAAGCGATTGGCAAAGATTTGCAATTGAAAGCCGATAAAGAAATTGATGCAGCAGGCAAACTTGTTTTACCAGGAGGTATCGATCCGCATGTGCATCTCGATATGCCATTCATGGGAACATTTTCATCCGATAATTATGAAACCGGAACCAGAGCAGCATTGTATGGCGGCACTACCATGGTTATAGATTTTATATTACAAAAGCAGGGCAATTCATTGCAAGCTGCATTAGATGAATGGCGAGGACGTAGCGATGACAACTGTTATGGCGATTATAGTTTTCACATGGCGGTTACTGATTTTAATGATAATACCAAAAAAGAAATTCAAGGAATGATAGAAAAAGAAGGTATCACTTCTTTTAAAACATTCATGGCATATAAAGGTGCTTTGATGATTGACGACCGGCAAATGATTGGGCTGATGGAAGAAGTAAAAAAACATGGCGGCCTTATCAATGTACATGCTACCAATGGCGATATGATTGATTACCTGGTAGCCAAACACAAAGCTGAAGGAAAACTTTCACCACTTTATCATTATCTGTCACAACCGGAGATAACAGAAGCAGAAGCCAGTGAAAGATTTGTGGACATGGCCAGCTACACCGGCTGTCCGGGTTATATTGTGCATCTTACCTGCGAAGGCGCTTTGAATGCCGTACGTAATGCAACTAGAAGAAATCAGAAAATGTTTGTAGAAACCTGCATCCAGTATTTAATCATTGATGCTTCGTTATATGAAAAAGAAGATGGAGCTAAATGGGTGATGAGTCCTCCGCTTCGTCAGAAAAAAGATCAGGAAACATTATGGGCAGGCATCAATCAGGGATTGGTGCAGGTAGTAGCTACCGATCATTGCCCTTTCAAATGGGAACAAAAACTGATGGGCAAAGATGATTTCAGTAAAATACCCAATGGGCATCCTGCCATTGAAAACAGAATGGAACTGCTGTACAGCGAAGGTGTGCACAAAGGAAAAATTACTTTAAATAAATATGTGGAAGTTGCTTGTACCAATCCTGCAAAAATATTTGGAATGTTTCCACAAAAAGGAACTATTGCCGTTGGCAGCGATGCCGATATTGTCATCTTTGACCCCAATGAAAAACATAAAATCTCTGTTGCCACGCATCACATGAATGTGGATTATAGTGGTTATGAAGGATGGCAATTGACGGGTAAAGTTAAAACTGTTTTACTTAGAGGAAAAATTGCTATTGAGAATAATCATTGTAAAATTGATAAAGGATATGGTAAATTTATCAAACGCACTAAAGTGAGTCAAATTATTTAATCTATGAAGTGTGAAAAAAATAATTCACTCTTTTAACACACGATAATCAAAAATTAAAATAGAAAATTATGCCGAGAATTATTAAATCAGGTCTTATCCAACTTTCACTACCAAAAACTGAAGGTGAAGGAACTATTGAAGAAATTAAAGAAGCCATGGTGCAAAAGCACATTCCTTATATTGAAGAAGCCGGCAAAAAAGGAGTGCAAATACTTTGCTTTCAGGAAATATTTAATACACCTTATTTCTGCCCTGGGCAAGATAAAGCATGGTACGAAAGTGCTGAAACGGTTCCCGGCCCCACTGTAGAAAGAATGCAGGAATATGCAAAGAAATACAATATGGTAATGATAGTACCAATGTATGAAAAAGAACAACCCGGCGTGCTGTACAACACTGCTGCCGTCATAGATGCCGATGGCACCTACTTGGGCAAATACAGAAAAAATCATATTCCGCACACATCCGGTTTCTGGGAGAAATTTTTCTTTAAACCCGGCAATCTGGGTTATCCGGTATTTCAAACAAAATATGCTAAAGTGGGTGTGTACATCTGCTACGATCGTCATTTTCCCGATGGTGCCAGATGCCTTGGATTGAATGGCGCAGAGATTGTTTACAACCCATCTGCAACGGTTGCCGGCTTGTCGCAGTACCTTTGGAAACTGGAGCAGCCTGCACATGCTGCTGCAAATGGATATTTTATGGGCTGCATCAACCGGGTGGGACAAGAAAAGCCCTGGAACCTCGGCAAGTTTTATGGAAGCAGCTATTTTGTGGATCCCCGTGGGCAAATCTTTGCACAGGCATCAGAAGACAACGACGAATTATTAATTGCAGATTTTGATTTGGATGAAATAGAAAAAATAAGGGCTACCTGGCAGTTTTTCAGAGACAGAAGACCGGAGACCTACGGTAAATTGGTAGAGCTATAAATTGAAATGAAATAATAAGAATTGAGGCCACTTCATTTTTATTAAATAATTCTTGTATCCAAACATCTAAAATGATTAAGAACAACAGACTTACAAAGGCTCAATACGATGAAAATTTTGCAGATATTCATCCGCCATTTGAAAATATAACAGCAGCACAGGTGGAAGCTAGCCGTTGTTTATTTTGCTATGATGCGCCCTGCACCAAAGCCTGCCCTACCCACATAGATGTACCTAAATTCATCAAACAAATAGTTACAGACAATGTAAAGGGTTCTGCGCACACCATTTTTTCATCAAACATTATGGGTGCTGGTTGCAGCAAGGTGTGCCCCGTTGAAAAATTGTGTGAAGGAAGTTGTGTCTTTAATTTATTGGAAGAGCCACCCATTCCTATTGCAAAGCTGCAACGATACAGCACAGAAAAAGCAATGGAAAATAAATGGAAGTTATTTCAGCGCAAACATGAGGTTGGAAAGAAAGTGGCAGTAGTAGGCGCCGGCCCTGCAGGTTTAAGTTGCGCTCATGTACTATCACGGGAAGGCGTTGACGTTACCATTTTTGAAAAAGAGAGCAAAGGCGGCGGATTGATGACCTACGGCATTGCAGCCTATAAAGTAACCCCACAGTTTTGCGAAGATGAAGTAAACTACATCACTTCATTGGGTGGAATAGAAATCAAATACAATCAAGAACTGGGAAAAGATTTTTCTTTAGCGCAGTTGAAAAAAGAATTTGATGCCGTTTATATCGGCATGGGTGTAGGACTTGCACGGCAATTAAACATACCCGGAGAAAAGCTGGAAGGTGTAGTAGATGCCATTCATTTTATTTATGATTTGCGAGTTAAAGGATTTTCATCCGTTCCTGTTGGCGATAATGTAGCTGTAATAGGAATGGGAATGACGGCGATAGATGCAGCCACACAAGCAAAGCGGCTGGGAGCAAAAGATGTTACATTAATTTACAGAAGAACTGAAGCAGAGAAACCCTGCACCGACGTTGAACTGGATATTGCCAAATTAGATGGTTGTGAAATTATATGGCTGGCTGCGCCACAAAAGATAAAGGGCAGCGAAGGCAAAGTAAAACAATTGGTATGTAGCAAAATGATATTGGGTGAGCCCGATGCAAGTGGGCGAAGAAGTCCGATAGATACCGGAGAAACTTTTACAATAGATGTGGATATGGTAATAAAGGCAACTGGGCAAACACCATTTGAAAAATTAGTAACCAAATACAAATTAGAGAATAAAGATGGAAAGATTGTAGTAAGTGAAAATGGAGCTACAAATATAAAAGGCGTTTTTGCCGGCGGCGATGCGGTGAATGGTGGAAAAGAAGTAGTGGACGCAGTGCAGGCCGGAAAAATTGGCGCAAAAGCAATTATAGAATTTCTAAAATTATAGGACAGAATATGTATTGCGAATTGTGTTGGTGTTCAAATAGCTAACAAAATGCAATAGTGAGAATGTGAAAATGAAATATTTTCATCAGCCCCATTAGGGAGGCATTTTGGTAGCACCGGATTTAATTCGTGACGATATTATTTGATGAACAGAATTACAGAACGATGAACGGAGCGTCGCAACAAAAGATCATCCGTGTTAATATAGCTGGTTAAAAAAAAGTATTATGGCAAACATCTCTTCAAATTTCCTTGGCATAAAATCGCCCAATCCGTTTTGGCTGGCGAGTGCCCCACCTACCGACAAAAAATACAATGTGCTTCGTGCATTTGAAGCCGGCTGGGGCGGTGTAGTTTGGAAAACACTGGGATCGCAGGTAAAAAATGTTTCTTCAAGATATTCGGCTGTTGATTTTGGCGGACACAAAGTGATGGGCTTTAATAATATTGAACTCATCAGCGATCGTCCACTTGATATCAATCTGAAGGAAATAAAAGAATGTCTGAAACTTTTCCCCGATCGTGCAATGATTGTTTCGCTGATGGCGGATAACGATCGTAAAAACTGGCACGAGCTGATAAAAAAAGTTGAAGACACTGGTGCACATGGTTTGGAATTAAATTTTGGTTGCCCGCACGGCATGACGGAAAGAGGAATGGGTGCGGCCGTTGGTCAGGATCCTGAGATTGCTTGTATGGTTGTAGAATGGGTGATGGAAGTCGCCACTATTCCGGTGATTACAAAACTTACACCCAATGTACATTCGGTGGTGCCCACTGGCCGTTCGGTAGTAAAGGCCGGCACAAACGCCTTATCGTTAATCAACACCATACAATCGGTAACGGGTGTCGATCTCGATACTTTAGTTCCCAATCCTTATGTTGCAGGTAAGTCGGTGTTTGGTGGTTATTGTGGTCCGGCTGTGAAGCCCATTGCATTGAAAATGCTAACCACCATTGCACAGGATGAGCTGACGAGCAAAGTACCCATCAGCGGAATAGGCGGTGTAAGCACCTGGAAAGATGCGGTAGAGTTTATGTTGCTCGGCGCCAGCAATGTGCAAGTGTGCACAGCCGCTATGAAATATGGTTTCCGAATTATTGAAGACCTTTGCGAAGGGCTCAACAATTGGATGGATGAAAAAGGATTTAACACCTTAGATGATTTTATTGGACAATCAGTTTCAACCGTTACGCATTGGGAAGACCTTGACATCAACTATCACCATGTTGCCGACATCAATCAGGATAAATGTATTCATTGTGGGCTTTGCCATATTGCCTGCGAAGACACTTCGCATCAGGCAATCAAACTAACCTATGGAAATCCCTACAATCAATACACAGTAATAGATGAAAACTGTGTAGGATGCAATCTATGTATGCTGGTTTGCCCTGTTGAGAAATGTATTACTATGAAAGAGGAAAGAGTAGCACCGGAATATATAAACTGGATAGAGTGGCAGAAACGTGGCTTGCCGTTGAATGATCATTAAGAAGAAGATGATGTAACCGGTATTCCGTTCATTGGGCCTCGCTAGTTGTGAACATATTATGTTAATCATTTCTTCCAGAGGAAGGAAGGAATACTTTTCACTTGTGCGTCCCGTTTTCTTGGAAACAATATTATCTATTGTACAATCATTTTGCTTGTAATTTTTTTTTCAAAAAAAGCAACCAAAATAATTTGATCGCCTTTAAAAAGTCGGGTGGATCCCGATGCAAATCGGGACGACCCCTTAGCCAAGTTGCGTGTCTCCATACAACAAAAAAAGCAACCAATTTTATTGATTGCTCCTTTTAAAGTCGGGTGGACCCCGATGCAAATCGGGACGACCCCTTAGACAAGTTGCGTGTCTCCATGCAACAAAAAAAGCAACCAATTTTATTGATTGCTCCTTTTAAAGTCGGGTGGACCCCGATGCAAATCGGGACGACCACTGTGACATGTTTCGTATCCCGAGGCAAAAAAAAGTCGGGTGGATCCCGATGCAAATCGGGACGACCCCTTAGCCAAGTTGCGTGTCTCCATGCAACAAAAAAAGCAACCAATTTTATTGATTACTCCTTTTAAAGTCGGGTGGATCCCGATGCAAATCGGGACGACCCCTTAGCCAAGTTGCGTGTCTCCATGCAACAAAAAAAGCAACCAATTTTATTGATTGCTCCTTTTAAAGTCGGGTGGATCCCGATGCAAATCGGGACGACCCCTTAGCCAAGTTGCGTGTCTCCATGCAAAAAAAAGTCGGGTGGACTGGATTCGAACCAGCGACCCCTTGCACCCCATGCAAGTGCGCTACCGGGCTGCGCCACCACCCGAATTTATAAACACTCAGATGCGCCACTGCTCACAATACTGTGGGAACAAGCACCCGAATTTATAAACACTCAGATGCGCCACTTCTCACAATACTGTGGGAACAAGCATCCGAACCTATATGATGAGTACCCGTATTCATCTCATCATTTTTTCAATTTTGTATGTTTCCATACAAAAAACTAAAAATCAAAATTTTACTCTTATTTTTTGAGTATTCTACTCCTCTATTTCATCTGAAACAGGAGGGCAAATGTAAGGCAGAAACCAACAATTATGAAATCAAAACAATGCTTTATCTTCGCTCCTTAATGAAGCTACTCATTAAGCAGGCCCACATTATTGACCCCTTCTCACCATTCAACGGGAAAAATACAGACATTCTTATTGAAGATGGATCAATCAGTAAATTAGAAAATAATATTACTGACAAAGTTGATAAAATAATTTCCGCCGATGGCTTACATGCCTCACCCGGATGGATCGATCTTTTTGCAAATTTTGCCGATCCTGGTTATGAGCACAAGGAAACACTTACATCAGGTGCCGCCGCCGCTGCCGCAGGTGGCTATACCGATGTAATGGTATTGCCCAATACCAAACCAACAATTCATGATAAAGCAGGAGTAGAATATATAAAACAAAAAAGCAATCAACTGCCTGTCAACTTGCATCCCATTGGCGCTATCACAAAAAACACTGAAGGAAAAGAACTGGCCGAAATGTATGATATGAGAGCTAGTGGCGCAGTGGCATTTAGCGATGGAATTCATTGTGTTCAATCTTCTGGTTTGCTTTTAAAAGCATTGCAATATGTAAAAGCTTTTAACGGCACCATTATTCAATTGCCTGACGATAAAAGCATTAATCCAAACGGACTGATGCATGAAGGAATTGTTTCAACACAGTTGGGCTTGCCTGGAAAACCAGCAATGGCAGAAGAACTTATTGTTGCAAGAGATATCAAACTGGCTAGATATGCTGAATCCAACATACACTTTACAGGCGTAAGTACAAAAAAATCGCTGGAATACATTCAAAGAGGGAAATCGAATGGTACTGGAATCAGTTGCTCGATTACACCTTATCATCTTTTCTTTTGCGATGAAGACCTGAGTACTTACAACACTCAATTGAAAGTAAATCCACCAGTAAGAAATAAAGATGAAAAAGAAGCTTTGAAAAAAGCCGTAATGGATGGTTGGGTGGATTGTTTTGCCACGCATCATCTGCCTCAGGAGTATGATTGCAAAGTAGTGGAATTTGAAAATGCAAAACATGGAATGATTGGACTTGAAACAGCTTACGCCGTCATTACAACAGTTTTACCCGAACTTAGTGAAGAGAAAAAAATACAGATGCTTGCTTTCAATCCACGAAAAATTGCCGGTTTGCAAACACCATCAATAGTAGTTGGCAATAGAGCAGCGGTTACACTTTTTGAACCCAAGCGCAAATGGGTCTTTGCTGAAAGCATGATCAAATCAAAATCCAAAAACTCCCCTTTCATAAATAAAGAATTAACCGGATTTGTTACCGGCATTGTAAATGGCTCTCATATTTTATTGAATAATTGCTGATATGTTACCTCGAATTTCACCTGCACTTAAAGGAATCATTTCGTCTGCATCCATGATCGTAGCCATGTTTATCTTATACAACCAAGGCTCCGAAATGAACCCAAGATTGCTTTATATGGTTTATGCTATATATGGTATCGGCATCATTTGGACGATATTAAGTTATCGTCAGTCAGCAGCTTTTACCGGCAGATTTGTTGATCTGTTTTCGCAGGGGTTTAAATGTTTTATTGTAGTCACTTTATGCATTGCATTGTTTTATGGTATTTTCAACTACCTGCATCCGGAGTTTAAAGAAAAAACGGCGGCATTATTAAAAGAGCAGCTATCCAAACTAACTGGAGAAAAACAAATGCTACCTACCCAGATAGAAGATGAAGTAGCCGCTTTTAAAAAACAATATATTTTAAAACTGGTTTCAGGCGCAATTTTCGGATATTTGATAATTGGCGCAGCAGTAACAGCAACCGCTGCCGCATTCTTAAGTAAAAGAATAAAATAAATGGACCTATCCATCGTCATACCACTTTTAGATGAGGCTGCATCGTTGCCCGAGCTTTCTACATGGATTGAAAAGGTGATGCTGGAAAATAAATTTAGTTATGAAGTAATTTTTGTGGACGATGGCAGTGACGATAATTCCTGGGAGGTGATTGAACAACTACGTTCCAAAAATGAAAATATCAAAGGCATTAAATTTCAACGCAACTATGGCAAGTCAGCAGCTTTAAATGAAGCATTTCGTGAGGCACAGGGCGATGTAGTAATAACAATGGATGCAGATTTGCAGGATAGCCCGGATGAAATTCCTGATTTATATAGAATGGTAATGAAAGATGGTTTTGATATCGTAAGTGGTTGGAAAAAGAAACGATACGATAATACATTTACCAAAAATATTCCTTCCAAATTTTTTAATGCCGTTACCCGAAAAGTATCAGGAATTAAACTTCACGATTTTAACTGTGGATTAAAAGCTTATAAAAACAAAGTCGTCAAAAGCATAGAAGTATATGGCGAAATGCATCGCTATATTCCGGTGCTGGCAAAATGGTCGGGGTTTAAAAAAATTGGGGAGAAAGTAGTAGAGCATCGTGCACGCAAATTTGGAAAATCAAAATTTGGGATGCGTCGTTTTGTAAACGGGTTTCTTGATTTACTATCCATTTCTTTTGTTGGCAAATTTTCAAAAAGACCGATGCACTTTTTTGGGCTTTGGGGTACATTATTTTTCCTTCTTGGTCTTGGCATTTCTATTTATTTAATAGTTTCAAAAATTATTAATAGTGATTTCCCCATTACCAATCGACCCGGTTTTTATCTTGCCTTAACTGCCCTCATTATAGGTATGCAATTATTTCTGGCAGGTTTTATTGGCGAATTAATTTCTCGCAATTCCCCCGGAAAAAATTCATATTTGATAGAAAAGAAAACTGGTTGGTGATGTCAAAAATCATCATTATAGGTCCTGCGCATCCCTTGCGTGGTGGTCTGGCCACCTTTAATCAACGGTTAGCCAAAGCTTTTATTGACGATGGTCACTCCTGCAGCATCTATTCTTTTTCACTTCAATATCCCTCATTTTTATTTCCGGGTAAAACACAATACACTGATGAACCGGCTCCCGAAAATATTACAGTTTATTCAGTCATCAATTCCATCAATCCATTTAACTGGATCAAGATTGGCAATAGGTTGAAAAAAGAGAAGCCGGATATAATTGTTGTACGTTTCTGGCTTCCGTTTATGGGGCCGGCATTGGGCACTATTTTAAGACGAGTAAGAAAAAGCAAACACACAAAAGTTATTTGTATTGCCGACAATATCATTCCACATGAAAAAAGACCCGGTGATAAAATTTTCACTAAATATTTTTTAAAGAGTTGTGATGCCTTTATTACAATGAGCGAAAAGGTGATGACCGACCTTAGATTATTTCAAAAACAAAAACCGGCACAGCTTGTTACGCATCCTTTGTACGATAATTTTGGCGATATTATTTCAAAAAAAGAAGCAAGGCAGCATTTACAACTGCCTGTTGATGAAAAAATAATTTTATTCTTTGGCTTTATCAGAAAATATAAAGGCCTCGACCTGCTGCTGGATGCAATGGCAACAGATGCTATAAAAAAATCGGGCATCAAGTTGCTGCTGGCCGGCGAATTTTATGAAGACGAAAAGCCATACAATGAGCAAATAGTGAAATTGAATTTACAATCACAACTTTTTCTTCGCACTCAATTTATCCCCGATAGCGAAGTAAAATATTTTCTTTGTGCTGCGGATGCAGTGATACAACCTTATCGCAATGCCACACAAAGCGGCGTTACTCCCCTCGCCTATCATTTTGAAAAACCGATGGTGGTTACTAATGTTGGTGGTCTTCCTGCATTGGTACCTGATGGTAAAGCAGGACTGGTTACAGAGCCGGAGCCCGGATCAATTGCTTCAGGCATTATTAAATTCTATCAATTAGGAGAAGATTATTTTATTCCGCATCTTCGTGAAGAGAAACGTAAATACAGTTGGTCAAATCTGGTAAATGCTATCCAATCACTTGCAACAGAAGCTGATCGCTGATAAACGACTCAAAAAATAGTTAGCATATATTTACAATGATTCATAGAAGTAAAGCTCCATTGCGAATTGGGTTGGCTGGTGGCGGCACCGATGTAAGCCCTTATAGCGATTTATATGGCGGTGCCATTTTAAATGCCACTTTATCACTTTATGCAAATGCAACCATTCAACCACTTACCGAAAAAAAAATCATTCTGGAAGCAATAGACAGAAATGAAGCTGAAACTTTTGAATGGAATGCACAACTACCCATCAATGGAAAATTAGATTTACTGAAAGGTGTATATAACCGCATCCAAAAAGATTATCCCTTTGGCGAGCAAGGTATTCGTCTTTCCACACATGTTGACGCACCTGCCGGCTCGGGTTTGGGTACATCTTCTACATTAGTTGTAGCCATACTTGGCGCTTTTGCAGAAATGCTGCGTTTGCCATTGGGTGAATATGATATGGCTCACTATGCCTATGATATTGAAAGAAAAGATTTGGGATTGGCCGGTGGTAAACAGGATCAATATGCTGCAACCTTTGGAGGGGTAAATTTTATGGAGTTTTATGGTGACGATAAAGTAATTGTAAATCCGTTGCGTGTAAAAGAGCAACACTTGTTTGAGTTGGAAAATAATCTGTTACTTTATTACACTGCTACCAGTCGCGAATCGGCAGAAATAATAAAAAAGCAAAGTAAAAATGTAACCGACAGTAAAGAAAAATCTATAGCAGCAATGCACCAGCTCAAACAGCAAGCGCAAATGATGAAAGAAGCATTATTAAAAGGAAGATTAAATGAAATAGGTGAGATACTTGATTTTGGATTTCAACAAAAAAGACAAATGGCAGAAGGAATCAGCAATCCACTGATGGAAGAAATATATGAAACCGCAAAAAAAGGTGGTGCCACCGGAGGGAAAATTTCAGGCGCCGGCGGAGGAGGTTTTATGATTTTTTATTGCCCATACAATACCAAATTTAATGTGATAAAAGACCTGGAACGATTTGGTGGTTTACACAGAAATTATCAGTTTGTAGAACATGGTGTAAAAACCTGGAGTAATTCATTGTGATTCATCTGCAATTTTTATAACCTTTAAGCAATGAAATTTAGAACATGGAAAAAATAAAAAAAATATTACAGGCTTCCATTGATACCAAACAACAAATATTAAACAACGATGCATTATTGCAGGTTGTTTGTAATGTTACCAACATTATTACAAAGGCATTTCAATCGGGCAAGCGGGTTTATTTTTGTGGCAATGGAGGTAGTGCTGCTGATGCCCAGCATTTAGCTGCCGAATTTTCAGGAAGGTTTTATACCGATCGCAAAGCACTGCCTGCCGAAGCCTTACATTGCAACACATCTTATCTTACTGCAGTTGCCAATGATTATGGTTTTGATTTTGTTTTTTCAAGAATGATTGAAGGTATAGGCGAAAAAGGAGATGTATTAATTGGATTATCAACTTCTGGAAATTCTGTAAATATTATTAAAGCATTTCAAGTTGCAAAAGAGAAAGAAATAACTGTAGTAGCATTTACCGGAGCTACAGGTGGTAAAATGAAATCAATAGCCGACTTTCTTATCAATGTTCCTTCAAATGATACTCCTCGTATTCAGGAATCGCATATCACGGTCGGCCATATCATTTGTCAGCTGGTAGAAGAAAAATATTTTAATTCAGGTAGCTGAGAAACTGATAATTTTTTATGATCAAAGAAGCTATTATTCTAGCAGGTGGATTGGGTACCCGATTAAAAGATGCGGTGCCCGATTTACCAAAATGTATGGCGCCTGTAGTAGGTCGCCCCTTTCTTTTTTATGTCATCAATTATTTAAGAAGTCAGGGTGTTGAAAAATTCATATTCTCATTGGGTTATAAACATGAAATAATTCAACAATATCTAAACGACCAGTTTTCAACCTTACAATTTCAATCTGTTATAGAACAGGAACCATTGGGAACCGGCGGCGCTATTCAACTTGCATGTACCCAGGCAACCGAGGCACTGGTTGTGGTTGTAAACGGCGACACCCTTTTTAAAGCCGATCTGCATGAAGCCTTCCGTTTTCATGATCATAATCTGGCGGAATGTACTTTGCTGCTAAAGCCTATGAAAAATTTTGACAGGTATGGGGTGGTATCTACTGGTAAAGATCATCTGGTAAGTTCATTTCAGGAAAAACAACATTACGAAAGTGGAAATATCAACGCAGGTATGTATGTGCTTCAGGTTTCTAAATTTCTTGACGAAGAATTTCCTCAAAAATTTTCTTTTGAGAAAGACTATTTAGAAAAATATTTTAACCAACGACGTATTTATGGATTGATACAAGATAAGTATTTTATCGATATCGGGATACCTGAAGATTATTATAAAGCTCAAATAGAATTAGACAAACCACCGCTTGATTTATCTCTTATTGATAAAAGATGGACCATCTTTGTTGACCGTGATGGTGTTTTTAATCCTGAGAAAGAAAATGACTATATCAGAAATCTCAGCGAGTTTAGTTTTTATCCAGGTGTAGTAGAAAATTTTAAAAAAATCAACGACCGTTTTGGTAAAGTAGTATTGGTAAGCAATCAGCGAGGTATTGGCAAAGGGTTGATGAGCCTAGCTGCCCTTCACGAAATTGAAGCATATATGAGTAGTGAACTGGAAGCTGCTGGTGGGCATATTGACAAATATTATTATTGTACAAATGCTGAAAACCATCACCCCGACCGAAAACCCAACCCCGGGATGATTTATCACGCCAAGTCCGATTTCCCAGAAATAAAGTTAGACAAAGCAATAATGATTGGGAACAAACCGACAGATATGCTATTTGCCAGAAATGGTGGTGTTTACAGTGTATTTATAGCTACTACTAATCCCGAAACCCCTTTCCCCCACCCCGATATTGACCTTCGGTTTCCTACTTTAGTGGATTTTGCAAATAGTTTATAGCTCCAATAAAATTTTCTTGTCCCTTCATCGTTAATTATAAACGATCATCAATTAACGTATTTATAATAAATGCAACCACTCCATTTTCCTGCACATCTCTAATAAGCTTTACCTTTGAATTTATAAATTCAGAACGCCATTTGAAAAAACTAATTCAACATATCTTACTAATTGTGCCAATACTATTTCTTATAGCAGACACAGCACAGGGCCAAAAAATTTCTAATTCCGATTTAAAAATTCTTCGTCAAAAAGAGGATTCACTAAAAGAATTTTCTCAATACCTCAATACTGATGAATTCCCTGAAGATCGAATGTATTCCGACAGCATTTTCACCAAAACACTGTTAAGGGCATTGCTGGTAAAAAATTCTTTCTATTATCCTTTTGATTCTGTTATCGGCATTTCAAAATTGTATGCGCCTGATACTAGTTTTCGCATCATTACCTGGAACGTACTTTATGGCCCCGACTTTGAACTCTATTCTCAACAACGAGGTGCCATACAAATGAAAACAGCAGATGGCTCACTTAAACTTTTTCCATTAAGAGATGTTTCTTCATTTTACGACAATCCCGAAGATTCGGTACGCAGTCGCCTGAACTGGATAGGTGCAGCCTATTATCGAATGATTCGCACACAATACAAAAACAAAAACTATTATACGCTTTTTGGCTTTGATCCAAATAGTATTCGCAGCAGTAAAAAATGGATTGAAGTACTCAGTTTCAATCAAAAAAATGAACCTGTGTTTGGTGGCAACTTTTTTACATTTGAAAAAGACAGCATACCCAAGCCGCCTAAAGACCGCTTTAGTATAGAATACAAAAAAGATACACGGGTGTTGGTTGATTTTATTGATGATATGGAAATGATACTAGTTGATCACCTGGTTTCAGAAACCGATCAACCCGAATTAAAATGGACTTTAATCCCCGATGGCGATCAGGAAGGCTTCAAATGGGTAAATGGCAAATGGCAGCACATTGACAAGGTATTTACTTTCAAACTGCAAGACGGGCAAGTGCCTGTAACCAATCCTTTATTTGACAGCAAAGGGAAAACTGATGAAAAAAAGCTGGAGGAGCAGTCGGAGAAAAACAAAAGCAAGCAAAAAGAAAAGGGTGAAAATTGACCTTTTCTAAAAAATTAATCCCTTCATTACTTCTGTTACACTTCCCCTCTATTTTTTTAGATTTCCTACATAGCAAAAGATTTAAATATTACTTTGGATTTAATAGAACGAATCAAATAGATTTGTTTAAAAATAATATTTGCTAACAGAAATATTAAGTGAATCAGATTTCAATGCTTCAAAATATAGTAAATTAATTTGAGTTCGGAGCAAACACGTCATATCGTCATCATCGCTTCATACCTCAATCATCCCGGCGGGTACGAGAGAATTGTGCCATCTATTGCCAATCTCTTTACTGAGAAAGGAAATAAAGTTACACTCCTTATAATTGGAAACACTTCCGAAACCTTCTATCCCATTCACAATAAAGTCAACATCATACTCAAACCCTATCACTTTGGCATTGCTGATAAAGGAAACATGATTTCTCGGAAAATAAAAATGCTATCGGACATACGTGGATTAAAAAAAATATTGTTTCAACTGTCACCTGATATAGTTATTGGCACCGAATATCATATTAGTATCAGTGCGCAGCTAACCGGCATTAAGAAAAAAGCAAAACTCATTGCCTGGGAGCATACACCCATTGCACAAAGCAACAAAAACAGATTCTGGAATTTTCTTTTCAAAAAATATTATCCCCGCTTCAATGCAATTGTATGCCTGACTAAAGCTGAGAAACATTTTTTTTCACAGCTTGCACCCACATCTGTCATTCACAATTTTACAGACAATCAATCCGGCAATTATGCATCTTTACAATCCAAAACCATCCTTTCCATTGCACGCCTTTCACCCGAAAAAGGAATTGACCTGCTGTTACAAACAGCAAAAAAAGTTTTGTCGCTTCACCCTTCCTGGAAATGGAAACTGATAGGCACAGGGCCATTAAAAAAAATGGTTAAAGATTTTATTATCAATGAAAATCTGAGTACACAATTAATATTACAGGAACCCACCAGCTCACATCTTAATGATGAATACCTGCAAGCATCACTCTTTGTGCTTAGTTCAAGATACGAGAGTATGTCAATGGTATTGCTAGAAGCACAATCCTTTGGAGTACCTTTAGTAAGTTTTAACTGCCCTGATGGGCCCGCAGAAATTATTACCCACGAAGTAAACGGTTTGATGGCACCAAAAGAAAATTCAGATGCACTGGCACAGGCTATTTTATCATTAATTGAAAATCCTTCACAAGCAAAACAACTTTCACAACAGGCTATCACCAATGCCATACACTTCAACAGCGATTCTGTTTATACAAATTGGGAATCTTTATTTGATAAGTTGCTGCTCTAATCATCCAGCTTCAACACTGCCAGAAAAGCCTCCTGTGGCACTTCCACATTGCCTATCTGCCGCATCCGTTTCTTTCCTTCTTTTTGTTTTTCCAAAAGTTTACGTTTACGGCTGATGTCGCCTCCATAGCATTTAGCAGTAACATCTTTACGCATAGCCGAAATATTTTCTCTCGCAACAATTTTAGCACCTATTGCTGCCTGTATTGCAATTTGAAATTGTTGACGGGGCAATAGCTCCTTCAGTTTTTCGCAAAGTTTGCGGCCAAATTCTTGTGAACGGCTGCGATGGATTAATGCACTCAAAGCATCTACCTTGTCGTTATTGAGCAGTATATCCATTTTTACAATATCACTATCGCGGTAGCCAATTGGATGATAGTCAAATGAAGCATATCCCCGTGTTTGCGATTTCAATTTATCATAAAAATCAAAAACGATTTCGGTAAGCGGCATTTCAAAAATCAACTCCACCCTTGTTTGCGTCAGGTAGCTTTGGTTTACCAGTATGCCTCGCTTGCCCAGGCAAAGTGTCATAATGTTGCCTATGTATTCGGGCTTGGAAATAATTTGCGCTTTTATAAAAGGCTCTTCTATTCTTTCTGTTTTTACAGGGTCGGGAAATTCTACCGGATTATTTATTGTTATTTTTTCTCCCTTTGTTGTATAGGCAAAAAAACTAACGTTGGGCACTGTGGTTATCACCATTTGGTTAAACTCACGTTCCAGTCGCTCCTGTATTATTTCCATGTGCAGCATACCCAGGAAGCCGCAACGGAAACCAAAACCCAGTGCCTGAGAAGTTTCTAATTCATAAGTAAGAGAAGCATCATTCAACTGCAGTTTATCCATGCAGTCTCTTAATTCTTCAAACTCATCAGTATTTACGGGAAAAATTCCGGCAAATACCATAGGCTTCACTTCCTCAAAACCTTTCACTGCAACGGGGTTGGTATTGGTGGCGAGAGTTATTGTATCTCCCACCTTCACATCCTTTGCATTTTTTATTCCGGTGATGATGTAGCCCACATCGCCGCAGCCTACTTCTTTCTTCTCCGTCATCTTTAATTTTAGTATCCCTACTTCATCTGCACCATATTCCTGATTGTTGCTTACAAATTTTACAAGATCTCCTTTTTTAATAGCGCCATTCAATATACGATAGTAAACAATAATGCCTCTAAAGCTGTTAAATACCGAATCAAAAATTAATGCCTGTAATGGAGCCGCCGGGTCGCCCACCGGTGCAGGTATTCGGTTTACAATTGCTTCCAGTACTTTATCCACGCCCAATCCGGTACGGCCGCTGGCGTGCAGTATGTCTTCACGCTTACAGCCTATCAGGTCCACTATCTGGTCTTCCACTTCTTCAATCATGGCGCCGTCCATGTCTATCTTGTTGATCACCGGAATAATTTCCAGATCATTATCAATAGCCAGATAAAGATTAGAAATCGTTTGTGCTTGTATGCCCTGTGTTGCATCTACCAGTAGCAATGCGCCTTCGCAGGCAGCCAGGGCACGGCTCACCTCGTAGCTAAAATCTACGTGGCCGGGAGTATCAATAAGATTCAGCGTAAAGTCCTCCCCGTTGTTTGCTTTATAATTAATCTGTATCGCATGACTTTTAATCGTAATGCCTTTTTCCCTTTCCAGGTCCATATCATCCAGCACCTGGTCCATCATTTCCCTTTCAGTAATCGTGTTAGTTTGTTGCAGCAGTCGGTCGGCCAGGGTACTTTTACCGTGGTCAATATGTGCGATGATGCAAAAATTTCTAATATTCTTCATGCGCTTTTAGCCTCAATTTAAGAGTGTGCAAAGGTACGGAAATTGGGCAAGGAAATTAATATAAGGGGCTGTCATCGTCCCCTTCGCTTACCCGGCTTCTGTTCCGGCTGTTCGCTGCAAGTCCGGCACAGGGCCACCGCCACAAAACCTTCACCGGGCTTTCCGCTTCCATCCGGCAGCCTGTGGGATGGGAATATGGGTTGAGCTGTGAGAAGTTTCAAGCCATTATTGGTATTTGATGAAAATCTAAAAACAAGTTGTAAATAACCAAAGTGGTTAACAACTTATCATGCACCATTTATTAATTGCCCGCTTCATAATTTATTCTTCTTCGTAGTAATAAGAGTAATCAATTCCTCTCAAAAACATTTCCCGGCTCTTTATTTTTGTAGTCAGTGCATTGTTCAACAGCTTTTTCAGTGCACTGCCTTTTGTAGGGCTTAGCATCATTGCGTGCATATAATCCCGCTTGCTTATCTTACTCCAGTCCACGCATTTTTTCAATCGTTTTTTTAAAATTAAATCCAGCCATATTCTGGCACTTCTTCCATTACCTTCCATAAAGGGATGTGCAATATTCATCTCCACATATTTTTCTACTATCTCATCAAAGCTGGTTTCGGGCATAGCTTCTATTTGTTTCAATGTATCATCCAAAAAATGAGATGTTGCAAATTGAAACCCACCCTTAGAAATATTTTTTTGTCGAATTTTTCCTGCAAAATCGTATAAGCCGCCAAACAGATACGCATGTATTTGTTGCAAGCCCTTAGCCGTGCCCACTTCCATGTTTTTAAGCATATTGCCTTCAAATAGTGTGTAAGCTTTTTTCTTGCTTTGTCCATCTATACTTGTGTCGCTGTATAGAAACCAATCCAGAAACTTCATAGACTTGCTATTGGGAAAATGTTTGGCCAGTAATAATACTCCTTCGCTATCCAGTGTATCGGTTAACCGCTTTTTGCCATCAGGTGCTAGTAATTTCAACTGGTTAGTGACACTAACCAGTTCATTTTTTTCTTTCTTAAGACTATTTTTCAGATACTTCCAATAGTTGCGAATTTTTGTATAATCATTTTCCTCATTCAGGATTCCCACAATATCCAAAACCGAAAACCACCATTTAGTATTCTCATCATCCTATGCGGCCCGCACTTCATGGTCGCTAAAAAATCGGATAGATATTTTCATTTTCTCTTTCACCGGATTTATTCTTTATGCAGGTAATGAGTTATTACACAATAAAAAAGTTAATAATTTTCTCTTTGCAATTGAAAAATTGATATAGTCAAATGTACATTTTAAAAATGGAAGGTTGATACGTACACTATTAATATCCTTCAAATTTCAATGTTATTTTACTATATAAAATATCATCTATAAAAAAAGTAGCCGTCTGTAAGGTCAAAACTTTCACACTTTTGAAATTATGATAACGAAGTGAATAAAGACAGAATTTGAACACCCGTTTTCAATCCTTTTTCTTAGTCGTCACCCGTGTGTGTTTGATCCTAAACAGACAGCATTACTTTTCTGGCAGTTTCAAATTTTTGAAACCTGCCCGGCCTTAAAAACTGAGTTTTATTTTGGCATTAATACATGGTCAATTACATGTATTACGCCATTGCTTTGATAAACATTAGGAATGGTTATCATCGCCATTCCGCCTTTTTCATCTTTTATCCACCATTCTCCAGATTCCATCATTACCCACAGTTTACCACCAGCTACTGTTGTTAAGTCCGCTACGCCATTTCCTTTTTTAATCCATTTTTCCAACTCCTTTGAATCTAGTTTTCCTGCCACTACATGATAGGTGAGAATAGAAGTAAGCATCATTTTGTTTTCAGGTTTTACCAGATTCTCAACAGTGCCAGTAGGCAACATTCCAAATGCATCATTGGTAGGCGCAAATACGGTAAACGGACCAGCACCCTGCAAAGTCTCTACCAAACCTGCAGCCTTTACTGCTGCAACAAGCGTAGTATGATCTTTTGAATTCATTGCATTTTCAACAATGTTTTTGGATGGATACATAGCGGCTCCACCCACCAACACTGTGTTTTCACTTTTTTGTGCATAAGAAACATTCATGAGCAATGCGGCTACAAGCATCAGTCCAATTGACTTGATTGATTTCATAATTTTTGTTTTTAGTTTTTATTGAAGACGAGATTTCGGCCTTCAGATAATAGATACGTAACAACTACAAGTATGGATTTGAAAAACCAGGATTCCTTTTTTACAATTGACTATACTTAAAATAAACACAAAATTTATTTATAGTAACTATGCTTGTAGCATTTTCAAATTATTGCACCACCAGCGTTAAAAATTATTCTGAATAGGCTTTATAAATAAATTATCACCACATTTATATTTAATAAACCCAAATTGTTACAACTTTTTCATTCACTTAACTTCTTATTTACATATTGACTACGTTTTCTTTCAAATTATATTGTAAATTGAAACATTTCAACTCCGACAGTTTACAAAAAAAATGACAACAGAAAAAGAAAGACTCAACGATCCACAATGGAAAAAATGGGGCTCCTACATTTCCGACAGGCAATGGGGCACCGTTAGAGAAGACTACAGCTCAAATGGCGATGCCTGGAACTTTACCACTCACGATATGGCCCGCAGCAAAGCATGGCGCTGGGGCGAAGAAGCAATGGCAGGTATTTGTGATGAAAGCCAGTTACTCTGTTTTGGCATGGCTTTTTGGAATGGCAAAGACCCTTTTATTAAAGAACGCCTTTTTGGACTTACTAACGAAGAAGGCAATCATGGCGAGGATGTAAAAGAACTTTATTACCATCTGGACGCCACACCTACCCACTCTTATATGAAGATGCTTTATAAGTATCCTTTAAATGAATTTCCTTATGCTCATTTATCAGAAGAAAATAAAAAACGGAGCCGAAAGGAACCTGAGTTTGAACTGATGGACACCGGCATTTTTGATAAGGACGAATATGTAGATGCATTTATTGAATACGTCAAAACCACACCCGATGATAT
>Ga0073902_10000207_pt1 | contig 40828 bp, 66 predicted proteins | sample KloWWTmeKNB19Kit_FD_66667 | JGI IMG/M metagenome (GOLD analysis project Ga0073902, IMG submission 66667) | Active sludge microbial communities from Klosterneuburg, Austria, studying microevolution and ecology of nitrifiers - Klosterneuburg... | ecosystem: Engineered > WWTP > Aerobic digester >...
TCTCCTTCTTTCCTTATTGCTGCTTCTAAAATTATAGTAAATAAACCATCTAAATATATGGTGTTATCTATCATTGCTCCAGCAGTTTTTATCTTTAATTTCTCATCCTTTCCCATTTCTGTATGAAAAGTAAAGATAACATTAAGATCCATTCTTGCTGATTTAGCAGCATTAATAACTTTCATAAAATTTGCTGCCAAACCTGTCCATTTATCAAAACCTTTAGTGTTGATATTGTCCATTACATCAAATCCCATGATATACCCTGCATCATCCACTATAAGATTTTTGATATCTTTTCTTGACTGATCAACATAAGTTATTGTTTGTGCTATTTTATGTGGATCTTTTAAAATAATATGATTTCCTCCATCATTTGGTGTTTTATCCAAAGAATAAAGTTTCATACTTCCTCTTCCTGGAAGAGGTTTACCTGAAACATTAATTACAAATGTTTCTTTTGGATCTAATCCTTTAATGTTAAATTCATCATTTTTTAACATTGAGGTACTTTTCCCACCTCCAGACATTCCCATTACTGCTATTAAATTAGCCATTAATTTTTTATTTTAAATTATACTTAACATTATTGAAAATAATAGACTGAATAGTCCTTGTATCAATAAGTCTTTTTCTAGAATCTATTTCTCCATCCAATTCCATATCAATAAATGTTATTCTTCCTAATTCATCTACATCTGAAGATCTATGAAATCCTTTAATTACTCTTAATGCACCAGGTACATATTTAAGAATAGGGTTATCTACAAGTTCTTCTAATAACTTTTGTGTATTACCTAAAGATGCATTAATTATCTGATTAATTTTAGCATCCTTTTCCGCTTTGTAAGCCTTAGCAGTTTTAGGAGTATCTTGTTTATAAAAAGCAACTGTCATTGCTACTCTTGGATTATTTATAAGAAGATCGGCTAATTCAGTTTTAGTTTTCTTTTCTTCTTTAGTAAAATAATCAGCAGAATCCAATATTTGTTCTACATAATCATTACTAATATTAGATTTAATACCATTAGTATCAATAACTGTTACATTATCTTTATTAATAGATAAAACCTTAAAATAAGAATTTTCTGAAAGTACTGAATTTACCTTTAAACTTTTTAATTTACTCATATTTATTTAATTATTTCTTTTGAATAAGTACTATACACAGCTGACATTTCTACATCTTCAACTATTGATTTAGATTTCATTGTTGACATAAATGCAGATTTGGTTGTTTCACCACCTCTTGCCATAGAAGTTGCATAAACTACATCAGACATTTTATTAGAATTACTAAATGGTAAACAAACACCATTGGTTAATTTAGCTAACTCTACATAAAATTTAGCACCTAAAATACTTAATGTATCATAAACAATACCTAATTTACTTGCTTTATCTGCTTCACTCTTCCAATCAATTTTACTTTCTACATAATTTTCATATTGATAATTAACACCATGTGGTGAACAATCACCAATAAGTAATACATTTCTGTTACTACCTTTTCTCCATGATGTTTCTGTATTAATCTTTCTAATTACTAATTCATAAAATTCATCTCCATCTCCTCCAGTTGTATCTTTAGCATTCTTAACAAAATTGATTAGTTTATTTTCATCATTTGTTAAATCAATAACTTGATAAGCATCACCAAATACTCCTCTTCCTTTCATATCACAATAATCACCAAATGCAACTATAGATATTAATAGATTAGGATTTTCTTTAAATAATTTTGGTATTAATTCTCTCACATGTTGTTTAACAGCTTCAATATAACTTGACATTGATCCAGTAGTATCAAATGCAATAACCATATCTGTAAGCTCTTTAGAAGCCTTTGGTGGAGTTTTCCTTCTCTTACCAGCTATCACTGTCTCTAACTGTAATTTAGCATCAGAGAATGAAGTATATCCATTATTAATTGCCATTGTTTCCCTGGCTTTTTTGTTAGCTCTCTTTAATCTATTTAATAGATCTAAAGCTGCTTCCTGTTGTTTACTCATTTTTTATTATATTTGTTTATTAAATTGTTAAGCCATATTTTATTAGATTCAGGAACATTATTATATATAGAGAATAAATCTCTTAAACTCCATCTTTCCATAAAAGCATCTTCATGTTCTACTGGAGCCTCCATTTTAGGTATTCCTGGACTCCAAGGTTCAAAAGTATATGAGAACTCAAACTCATCTATTGGTATTTCATGTCTTTGCCCTATGCCAGTTTCTTTATAAGGATATTTGTCCTTTAATTCTTTTGTTACTGTAAATATACCTTCTCTACCAGTTATAGAGAAACTAAATGGTAATATTTCCAATTCTTTAGGAAAGAAACCAATATGAATTTTCTTATTTAATGTAAATGGTTTTTTAGTTGTCATATCTTAAATATTGGAATATTAAATGAAGTATCACTTGTTTTCCACATTCCTTCTTTCCATGCAGCTATATATACTTTAATAGAATGTCCTGTCATAATAGAAGTAGTAATGTCTTTTGGAAATAATTTTCCAACAATTCTTTTAAATTCTATTAATGATTTAACATCATTTCCTCTGCATTCTAATTCTAATTGAATTTTACCATTTTTAATATGTTTGGACTCTCTAATTCCTGGTTCATTATATGTCCTTTCTTCAAATCTTTCTATCATTTATCCTGTTAATTTTGTTTCAAAATACTGATCTTCAACAATTCTCATATGTTTAAAATCAGCTATCATTTTAAGTATTGGAGTAGACCCTTGTCTATTCTTTAATATATGCCAGAATATATCATTTTCTGTTATTTCCCATCTTTCTGGTCCATAATGTGTTATATTAAGTTGTGATGGTCTATGATTTATAATTACAGTATCACTATACATATATATACTATCACTTCCAAATACGTCAGATTTTTTGGGAAACTGTAATGCTGATGGTCTTTTCATCCTATCAACATCTTCTATTTCTCTGTTAAGTTGAGATGCAATAACAAATATGATTGGATATTCTTTCTTCATTTCATTTAAAGCTTCTCCTAAATTATACAACATATCATTTGTATTTAAATCAGAAGCACTTCTTCTAACAAGAATAGTATGATCTAAAGAAACTACCATTGGCTTCTTATACTTTATCCAAAACTGATTTATAATATACTTTAACTGTGCTATGGATTGTGGCTTATCAATATAAAATATATTGTATTTAGCCATAGCTAATAATTCATCTTTAATAGATGCTAACTCTTTATCTGTCATTTTATGATCATCATCAGCAGATAGTAATTGTTTCATTGTTAATTCTCTTGATGAACTCATCTTTCTGATCATTAGAGTTCTTGAGAGCATTTCAAAATTCATAGAAATTGATATAAAATCCTGTTCTGGATTCATATCATGTAGATTAGTTTCAAGTTGATTTAAGAACAATGTTTTGCCTGAACCACTCATTCCAGCTGCTAATACAATAGTATGCCATTCTAATCCATCAAGTGTTTCTTTATCAAATTTTCCCCAGCCAGTTTTTAAAGATTTAACTGTTCCTTCTTTCCTGGCTTTCATGTAAGCATAAGCCTCTTGTCCTGCTTGACTTATGGTCTTGTATTCAAACTCCATTTAATGGATTTAATAATTAAGTAATATTCTCATTTTAATATAAACTTTTTCCCTCCTGTTTCTTTATTACCATTCTTATTTAACTCTATATATTCTTCTATTGGACTAATCCATGTTCCTCCTTTAAACTTATAAAGGAAATAATCTGCTTGTCTCATTAATTTATAATCACCATAAAAACTATTTATGTATTGATTAGTAATCTTTAATAAACCATCAAAATCATATTCTGGATTCTGTTTGAAGAATTTTAAAAGATTCTGAAGAACAAGTCTTAATTGTCCTTGTTCTCCTTCACCTCTTGTATCTTTGAATAATAATCTGTATTCTTTAACTCTATTATTAATAATATCAGTTATAGGATCATTACTATTCATTGATTCTAATCTTTTTCTATCTGCTGCTGTAATTTTTACTTTAGTATAATCTAATTTATTATCAATAGCATGTAGATAGAGTTCAGCTGCTGTAAGATCTTTAACATCTAATGCAACTAATTTTTGTTTTAATTCAATGTCCATTGAAGATTGTTTGTTTCAGCAAAATCTTGTAATCTACTTTTCCATCTATCAGGATAATAATCATCGTGTATTCTTTGAAGGTCTCCGATAATAAATTGATGTTTGTCTGTTCCTATTAATTCTCTTTTTATTAAAGATTCCCAGGAAGTACCTTCTCCAAATGAATCCATTGCTGGATTATATTCTTCATCTGATATTAAACAACCAGCTGCACATTTTAAACCTTCTGGACTTCTATATACACATTTATTATTTCTTTCAGATTTTTTATTCTGTGTTAATAAATGATTACTGACTTGATTAAAAATCTCCTGCTCTGTTGCTTCATTTAATGTCGCTAATGTTATCATTGTTTATTGTTTTTAATTATTAAATTTCATCTTCAATTATTTTAGTAGCATTAAATAGTACAAAAATTGACAAAAATAATGTAGCTAATACTTTCCATTGAACTGGATTATAATTCCAAATCATAAAGAAAAATGTAATAAACATACATATTACACAAACTACTATTAAAATCATCATTATGTCATATAATTTATCCATTATTATCCTGCATTTAATTCAAGGTTAAAAAATGATTTTAATTTCTTTTTGAAATCTGGAGATTTAGAAGATAATAATTGTTTATTGAATGCTATTCTTGTATCTCTAATAAACTTATCTTGATTTAAATTAACTCCTTTAAATGTTTCAGCATATGCTTTAACTTCTTCATTATGTTCTTTCATTTCTTTCTGATAACCTTGATATAATTTAATATATTTAGGAGTTATTTTAACATGTCTTTCATAAATTTCTGTTGAAGAACCATTAACAATTATGTCTCCATATACATTAGTTAATTTTTTACTATCTGTATATTTTAAAACTAAAGTAAAATTAATATTTTTACATAAATAAAAAGATTCATGTTGTGTTCTTAATATTTCTGTTTTAGCATTTTGTTGATATATATGTGCTCTATATAAAGAAACATAATCTTCTCTATCTGAGCTATGAGTATCAATAGATATATTATTAATATCAATTTCTCTTTCTAATATTTTTTCAAGCTCTAATTTAAAAGTATCAATAAATGAAGAAAATACATTTTTATATCTTATATTTTCTCTTATTACATCTGCTCTTTTATTAAATATATTTATTTGTCTGTTAATTTCTGATATTCTATTATCAGCTACTATTTCTAATAGATCTCCTTGTGTTAACTGATGTTTAATTCCTTCATCAATTAGTTGATTTGGTGTAATTAATGCTATTTCTTTAGACATTATTTTTTGTTTAAAATATTAATTAATTCTTCTCTTTGTTCTATACATTCTAATATACTTATTGAATCTTCTTCATGTTTATTCTTCCAAGCCTCTATTTCTAAATCTTTGAATTGGTATTGATATTTAAGGGTCTTAATTTCCTTTCTTAAAATATCTACTTTATCACTAGCTCTATATCCTACAAACATCCATAATAAAATGACTAATGTAAGAAATATTTCAAATCCTATATCACTGTTGTTGTTTGACATCTGCTGGTATATTTATAAATTCAAGACCATATCCATCAGCTTTAAATAATTCTTTAAGATCATTTATTTTAGTTTCAATAGTTGTATTGCCATTATCATTAATTCCCATAGCTTCTGAAGATAATACTGTATTATGTTTTATATCATTTTCAGAATCCTCATCCCATTCATTTGTTACCAATAATCCAAGTATGGTATCTGATTCAACTCCTTCTGGCTCTCCAACACCTAATAAATCAGCTTCATGAACATCTAATTGTAATGCTACTTGTCCAAGACAGCACATAAAACCTTCATCATTAAGTAATGCAGTATTTCCTTCACCTAATTTATATTTTCCATTATCTCCACATCTCCATGTATTACAATCTATTGTAAAAGTTTGTTTTATTTCCATTTTATTTGTTTTGTTTAATTTAAAAGTGAGTGCCATAAAAATCCATGTCTTTTCGTCTTACCACTTCATTTTACAGCACTCTTTAATAAGAAAACTTGTGTTTTTTTTGAACAAAACCTTATTCTATTATTTCTTTAATATTCCTTGTTTAACCAGCCAAATTAATAATTCTAACTCCTGATAAACTTGTATGGCTCCCGATCTGTCATCAATTAAAATATTTCCGAAGATCTTCCTTGTTGGTTCTGAACCTAATTTATTATAATAATTTACTGATTTTTGGCTATGTTCATTAATTCCATCAAAAATAATATTATTATTTGTACAATATTCTTTTACAAAGTCTATATTAATGTTTCCTGTCCATATTACAATTTCTGCATTTAGTATTAATTTAGCTTCTTTAACTAATTCAATTACCATGTTATGAGTTGATCCAATATTATAATAATCATACAAAACATTATCAAAATCTACTAATATTATTAATTGTTCATATTTTATATATTCATTAATTAATCTTTTCAATGATGCATTAGGTATTAAAAATTCATCCATTATTTAACTTTATTTAAATTAGTAAATACATTTTCAGGATTTTCTCTAATATATTTAGCTATATCAGTCCAAGACATTTTAGTAGAATCATTCATATCCATTAAACATCCATATGAAAGATATTTCTTTTTAAATGCTCCAGTATTATCTCTTAAATTTAATTTTTGATATGTATGAGTTAAAGCAGTTGATGATCCATTAGCATTAGGTTGTTCATGTAATTCTCTTCCATTTGATTTATCTAATAATATTCTTGGTGACTTTTTATTTACCATTACCATACATATTGCTGCTTCTCCTAAGCAACAAGCTCTATATTTCATTGCACCTTTACCAGTATCTTCTTTTGATAATTCACCTAATCTAAAACTCATTTGTCTTTCTGGATATTTTTCTAATCTTTTAAGCCAAAGTAATTGTAATTTAGTAAATGGAAATTTTTCTTTTCTTTTCATTATTTAAAATTCATTATTAATAAAAATATTACCCAAGCTAAAGTAGCTACTCCTAATAATCCAAGTACTACTAATATAGGAGAGAATATCATCCAATATCCAATATTGATCTTATCATTCCATTCTAATATAAATGCTACAAGCATAAATGCTACACATATTAAAACTATTAATTTTATAATATTAATTGTCTTCATCTTTTATCTTTTTATATTTAAGGAACTCACTAAACTTCTTTTCATTAATCTCTCTACCACTACAGTATTCAATTGCTGCTTTAAGAAGTTTAATAAGTTCCTTATATGTTAAATTAAACATTATCTTTTCTGGAATTCAATTATTGTTCCAGCTCCCTCTTTCTCATGTAATATCACTTGATATGAACCTCTTACAAAGAAAGATCTATTTCTTAAATTACTAGGTAATTTTCTCATTGAAATAATAGATTGTGAAAGTTCAATTGTATCACTTTCTCCAAAACAAGTATTAGATAATTCAGCTATTAGTTTTGCATTATCTTTATGTTCTATAAATGGATTATTATCCTTATTATATTCAGTAAATATACTATCTAATACTGCTTTTTGTTCTGAATTAGAAGCACTATACATTGTTTTTACTTCATCATTTGTAAAATCAACTGTTACTTGTGGAAATACTGCTCTACCAGCATATACTTTAATCTTTTCTTGCCAATTAGCACAAGCTACATTAAAGATTAATCTTAATTGATCTAATGTTATTGTATGTTTCATTTTTATTTTAGTTTGTTTATTATTTGAATTTAATACATATTTTTCAAATTGTTCTTGTGTAATTTCAGTATGATCATCTATTATTGAATAACTATGAAATTGTAAATTTGATAATTTATTAGGATTTGTTATATCATCTCCATTTTTTCCAAATCTATGATAATAACCATCTCTAAAATCATATATACAAGTATTGCATTGTTTATCAAAATATTTTCCAATAGGTCCTTTACCATCTGCTTTAACTACCCATCTTTCAGGTAATACAAAAGTATCTTTAGAGAAATGAGAAATTAATTCTTCTTTAGTAGCTTTTCTATAATGATTTCTTGACCAATCAGTACCAAAATGACCTTTTTCTGTTTGTTTAGGTTTCCATTTTGAATTATCATTAAAACTTAAAATTTTTATAATATCTCCTACTTTACTATTGATTTCACAATTAACTGTATCATAAATACAAATCATATATTCTCTAACTATTGGATCATAATTATCTGTCATAGCAGCTAAAGCAAGAAATAATTCAGGATTATAACTATCTATGTAATATCTGTCATGTCTATTAATAGTTTCATTATCTATGTTGGAAAACAAATTATTTGTATTACCTAAATTAGTAGCAATATAATTATCCACTGGATATATAAGCCCTATTAATGAACTTTCATATCCTAATTTTTCTAATTCTTTTTCTAAATAATTAAACTCTTCTCTTGTCACCTTCATGGAGACTGGTGTTATAAATTTACTCATTTTTTCTTTTATTTTTAAAGTATTTAATGTTACAATAGTCTTACTATTTTTCATGAATGCAGCATCTGATTTTTTAGGATGTAATTCATTAGTTGTAAAATATTCTATTTCATCAATCTTCTCTCCATTTTTAAATGGTTTTCCAGATTTCTTAGAAACTATATCTCCTATTTTAAATTCCATCATAATAATTTATTTTCTTGTAACTGTTTTATGATTTCTGTGTCAATTGTATTACTCTGTAATATCAAATGCAGTATTGTTTTATCTGATCTTAATGCTCTCCCTCTTACTTGAATAAATCCAATAAAAGTAGATATATCCATCTGTTGTAGTATTACATGTTTTAAATCAGGTATATTATGTGATTCTTTCATCATGTTGGAACATGATAACTCATTAATAATACCTTCTTTAAAGTCACTTATCCTCCTTGTAACAAGCTTTTTATCCTTTACTTTACTATGTATATGATTTTTAGATAAAGATGTAGCAGAGGCTATAGAATTAGTAAATGCAATCTTTTTACCTTTAAGACTATGAAATAATGTATTTACATAATCATTTTTAGTATCACATACAAAATTCTTTCTTCTACCACCAAGTAATTTCTTTATTCTTCTAATTTTAGATTGTTCTTCATAAAGACCATTTATGTCATATACATATCTTAAAGAAGGATTTAATCTAATTTCTTGATTCTTCTTAACTATTTCATTATATAATTCTTTAATCTTATTATCATAATTAGCATACAGATTATTAATGTAATCATAATGTTCTTTATCTGTAAGATATGCTTTAATAGTAAATACCCATTTTCCAGGTCCATCCATAAAAAACATATATTCTTCAAAAGATTTTACATATTTACTATTACCAGTTTTAGATAAATTAGATAATACTACTTCTTTTCTTATTTCATTATCTAAATCTAACCAATGTAATTTAATCTTAGGAGTTGGTAATATACCAAGTTCTATAGCTAATTTTAAATCTACTTTATGTGTATATAATTTAGGAGCTAATAACTGTAATAGTTGTAATTTGGGAGATGGAACTTCAGCACTTAATGCTATAAATTTCTCACAAATAATTTTTCTAAGAGATGTTGAATTAAGTGATGTTATCCTATGAGCTTCATCAAGAATTATACATCCATAACTATTTCCAGCTTCTTGTTTTAATCCTCTATATGTTTTAAATACATAATTTTCAGGATCATATCCAAATTTAATTATATCAGCTAAAATATTATCCTTATGTGTAGTTTCAGCATGTACTATTAAATGTTTATTATTTACAGTAGTTTCTGATATTTTAAGAGATGTAAGAGTCTTACCAACTCCTGTAGAATGATTTAATAACATTGCCTTATGTGTATTACTTAATTCTACTACTTCTAATGCTAATAAATCTCTTGGATCTTTCATTATTTACTTTTTATATGTTATTTAAAATTTGTAGATGTGAGAGGGATTGAACCTCCAACCTCCTGATTAATCTTCAGGTGCTCTTACCAACCTGAGCTTCACATCTTATATCATTACAATATTTTATTGTAAAATTGTTTAACTTCTTTTAATGCTACTCTTAATTCTTTCATATTATCAAATGTACCAACCCACCTGTCTAATACCATATTTTTATTATATCTAATTATAGTATAAGTATAATACCCTTTAAGAAATCTGGAATTAGTTATTTTTTTTATACTATGTACTTCACTATTTGATGCTACAAGACAATATACATCATCTCCTTTTATTTTAAATATAACTCCAGGATGTTGTACTGATCCACTATTATCTACTCTTAATATATCTCCTACTTTTAATATATCTGGTTTTAAATTTCTTAATATAGTAGGATTTACCATAGCTATTGCTTTATGAAAATATTCAATAGAAACTTGTGTTTTCCCTTTTACTTCTTTTCTGATTTCATCTAATATATCTGTCATATTTTATTTTTTGTGTTATTTAATAAATAAAAAAGAAAAGGAGAATATTACTACTCTCCCTTTCTTAAACTAAAATAAGATTTAATCCTTATGCAAATGGATTCTCTGCTTTAACTTTAGCTGAGACTGATACAGAAGATTGCTCATTCTGAATATCACGCAAATCTTTAAATGATAATGTGTGTAGAACTAAGTAATTCCACTGAGTACCAACTTTTTCTTCACCAGTTTGTTTGTCAACATATGGTCTTGGTCCACCATTTGTTACTGATAATTGATAAGATTTACCAGCTTCAATTCCAGCTCTTTGAGCAATAGTACCAGGCAATATTCTTGCTGTTTCTGGTAATTGTCCACCTTCAATAGTTGGTATTACTATTGGCATTAATTGGTTCTTATCTGCTGTTGCTGGTTTAGTTTTTGAACCAATATAATTAGCAGCAGATACTGTGAAAATTTTTGTTTGACCTTCATTGATCTCAACAACATTAGCTTGATTAGCCATAATTTTAAAAATTTAAAATGTTAAATATAAAAATTTGTAAAGAAGGTTTCAACACTCAACCTACAAGTGCATTTCTTTTGTGTTATTTAAAAATTTGAGCTTTCACTTACAACCTATTGAACCCATCATTGATATACAGGTTTTTTATTTATATTAGGTAGCACACCTAAACTATTTTTATTTCTTATCATTAATCTATTTCAAATATATCATATTCAGTTATTAATTACTGTAACTTTTTACAGTTGTTAATGATGTCCACATAAAATAATCCCAAACAATAGGATAATCCAACCATAGCTCTAATATGGTATTAATTTTTTATTTACCTAACGCATAATATTTAAAATTTAAGTTATTGCAATGTTGCTGATCAATACATACTTCCAGTTGAAAATAACTAAATACAATTTGTTAATCTGGAAGTTGTCTATTATATTTCTTTCTTTTCTGTTCTTGTTCTTTCTTACATCTATAATATCTGTAATCTTTAGACTGAAATTCATATATTTTACCTTGAGTATTTATATATTTAAACTTATGTTTCTTTCTAAATTCAATTGCATCTTCCCAACTATAAGGTTCAAATCCAATTTGTCCAGTAATATTATGAATCCATTGATTTTCACCTTTATGATCCCAAGATTTTACTTTATAGGGTGGATTAATCCAATTATACCATTTCTTATGTCTATCTGGATTACCTTGTATTAAACCATTTTCATCAACTATATAATCTTTTCCCCATCTTCTACTCCAATTTCTATTAATAGTTTCTTCAAATAGTTTTTGTTGATATTTAGGTGATTTTCTACAATAATATGAAAATGCTCCATCAAATGATTTACCTATATTATTTTCTAATATTCTTTCTATTCTTTTATATGGATAATAACCATCTACTTTATGATAATCTGATTTTCTTCTTGTATCCCAAGTCCTAGCATATTCATTAACTTTCTGAATGGATTCTCTATATGGTAAACAATATTGCACATCTAAATGATAGCCACAAGTTTGTTCAAAATCTGCTAATGTCCAATCATAGTCAACATCATACCAATCAGAATAGATATATTCAGGTGACCAAATATCCATTTCTCTTTCCACTCTCATGTAATCTTCTGGAGTAATATTATCTAATATTCTCTGTATTATTTCACTTCTCATGTATTTATTTTTTAATTAAAAACCCTGGATAACTACTACTATTTCATTATCCAGGTAAATAACACATTTATCTTCTAAGTAGAAATTCTTTTTTCTTTCTACTTACATTCTCTTCAAAATCTATTAAAGATACAATTTGATTATCTTTAATTGCTTGTTTAGCATTAGATATAAACATTTTTGTTGGTGCAGGAATATTAATCCTTCCTTGGAATTTAGATTCCAATATTGTAACTCTTTGTTGTAAATTTTTCATAAGATTTAATAAGTTTAATTTAGTTTATAATAATGTATTTTTTACCATTTCTAATATATGGTATATTAGCTTCTGGATTAAGTATTCTTTGTCCTTTTAGATTATACAATATATTTTCAATATTAGATTTGAAATATACTATATCAGATGGTCCATATTCAGACATTCCTCTATAATATCCTTCTTCTTTAGGTACATATGTACCTTTAGATTCTCCTACTTCTTGGTATAAATCTATCCAATTATCTCCTTCTTTCTTTTGTATAATAACACTATTTCCATTAACTACCCAATATATAATTAGATCATTAATAAAGAACTTCTCAAATGCAGGAGCTAATATAATAGGTTGTTGACATTGTACAAATGTAATTATATTAGTTGGATTAGACCCCAATTGAAATATATCACCAACTTCATATGATTCACTATTAATATAAAATAATGCTCCTTCACCTAAATATACATAATTATGTGTATTATTAGCAAAATGTATTGAATTAACTTCTATATTAGCATTATCTTCTACATAAATAATAGAACTATCTGTTCCAGCACTCATATTAAGCTGATTTAAGACTATTTCTCCCTTTAGATATACTTCTTGTCCAGAATTAATATTAAGTGTCTGTTCAACTATAATACTACCTGTATTCTCAGCTGCAAATGTCATTTTTGTCCAATTATTAAAATTGATAGCAGTAGACACTACTTGTGTAGTACTTGTATTGTTTATAAAACATTTGTTTCCAGGAATATTATTAATTGTGTTTACATCTCCTGCTAAAATAGGAAGATAAAAACTAAGATTGCAATTATAATCGTGACATTGTGCTTTACTATTTATAGTAAATAGTAAAATACATAATAAAATTGTTAAAAATTGTTTCATTTTATTTGTTTTTAATATAAATCCAGGAGAATATAACATCTCCCAGATTTATTCATTGTTACTTGAATTACTTACTATCACCCACACAACCAACCTCCTTTTGTATAATAAGTAAATAAGTTTAATCTTGTGTCATCTCTTTTACCATTTCTTGATAAATATCTTCTTCTTCTTCTTCAAATTTAATGTCTTCAACAATCTGTTCTTTAAGTTCAGATCTTTTATATTCACTAATTGATTTCCCTTTAGAAAGAACTTTTGAATTAATACCAGGAAAACCAAAGTATCCACTAATTACTAATATTTCAGCTGAAATATTTTCAGTAATAATATCAAATGCTTCCTTAGTTATTTCTAAGTTTTCAATTGATATTAATTCATCATTTTCCATATCCATAGATATGTTTAGATCACCAGGTATAATACCTATTTTACCTTCATGTGCAAATACTTTTGTCTTTTTCATATCTTTATTTGATTTAAATATTGATCCAAATATCATTTTATTTTGTTTGTATTAATAATTCTTCTTTTTGTCTTAATAATATTGATTCTAATACTTCAGTATTTTCTCCATTCTTTTTATCAACAGCTATTATTTCTTCAAGTAATGCAGTCTTAGCTTTAATCTCTTTTTCCTTTTGAATATGTTCTAATTCATATACTCTACCTAAAGGAACTTCATCAACTACAGCCAATCCTAACTTATGAAATATTTCAATTGCTTTATCTAAAGTTTGAATATAATGACAATGTTCCATATCTGAATAACTCCACCAATTACCACCTGTTGTTTTATATTCACCATTTTTATTATATATCACATATCCTTTATTTGTATGTTTAATACATGGATATTGAGATACTGTTTTTTTAGTCCATTCTGGTATCCATACATAACCAAAGATTATTAGAAGTAATAATATTGATATCCACATCATATGTAATTATCTTTTTTCATGTTATTTAATTTATGTATTATAAAAATAAGAGAGTACCATTCCTGATACCCTCTTAATATTAAATAACACTATTTCTTTAGTTCATACTTTCTACTTACAGAATAATCAAATATGTTAAATCCTTCTGTTTTAATAAATGTAGAAGTATCTTTTATATTTGTTATAGTATTGTAATCAGTAAATATAGTTTCATCATCACCTATTTTTATAGTAGCTATACCTTTACCTATTGCTATATAATCAGGTTTAATATCTGAAGATATTGTCTTTATAGGATAAGTAGCCATTATAGCTGGCACAAATACTACTCCTATGATTGAAAATACGATTGATAAGAAGTATAAAGTACTACCTTCTTCTGAAACAGATATTAATATAATACATAATATCCATATAAATGTTAAAATTAATACTAAACTCATTGTTATTATATTTATGTTATTTAATTAAAAAGATAGGCTTTCAAGTATCCTATCAAAGATCATAGCACTCACGCTTCATGATACAACTTAGTAACTCATATACCTGAGTCAAGGTTGCTAAAAAATATTGTCAGTATCTTTAATTTATAGATATTAATTTTTCTATAAATTTTACTCTTTCTTGATTACATTCTTTAATTAAAGCATACCATTCATCAGTATATGCTACTATATTAAGATTTCTTGCTTTCATTATACTACTGGGATTCCACCAACTAAATTCTCCTGTAAATAAATTATGATTATAAAATTCAGGATGTAATTCTTCAGTAGGCATTTGAGATATAAAATAATTATATAATTCATCATGATTATGAATTAAGTGACATAAAAAGGCACTTGATTTTGGATATTTTTCTATATCATTATTTAGATCTCTTAGTAATTGTTGTAATAGTTTTTTCATTGTATTATTTAATTAGTGTTTAATAAAATAGTAGGCTACAGGTGTTCCTCAACCAACTTTAACTTTAATTATCTGGTTATTAATTTGATTATTATTATTAAATTTGTCACCTGTAGCTACCATATCTTTAACAAGCATATGCTCCTGGATGATTATCTGATGATGGTTTAATTTCATCATATATTTTCTTCCAATCACTTAGCTTAGTATCTACTGATTTACAACCCACTATATCACTATTTAGATTAAAAGCAGTAGTTATGTTTTATTTAATATTCTCCTACAAAGTTAGAATCATCTTCATACATGTCCATAAAATAATCTCCATCTGAAGTTTTATCTGATAGAAAATAAGAACATGTATATAATTGACAGCCATTATATTCAATTAAACAATCTAATAATAATGCTGTACCAACTACTGATGGAGTTATTATATCCTCAATATTTGTTTGAACAACAGTAAACTTTAAGTCTTTTATTATTTCTTCAGTACCAAATAATTCTGGATATGATGAAACTATAAATATTGGATCTTTATATTCTTTAACAGGAAGTAATCCAGAACCATCAATTAAATATAGTTGATCTCCAACTTTAATATCTGGATTGATATGTTTTCTTAGTTTATAATATTTAGTTTTATACATTGTAGTGTTATTGTATAGTTTATTTATATTGTTTATTTCTAATGTATTCAAGATCTTCTATCTCTTGCTTATTTAATCTTATAAGATCTCTATGAGATGATACTGAATCTTTATATACTGTAGTTTGTGTTATTCTAATAGATTCTAATATCCTATTAGTTTCTTGAATATCTTTTCTAACATCTTTTATAAATACTAATATCCAAATTAATATTGCTATTTTGATTAAATCTTCCATTTTGTTTATTTATATTGTTACCAAATTGGTGGTCCAGTATATTTCTCACCATTAACTATATCACCTGATTCTATCCAAGGTGTATCAATATCAGGATCTGGATAAGCATAAGATTCATTATATCTTTCTTTTAATTCATCTTGTTTATCAAGTAATGATAAATAATTATAAGAATGTCCAGGTAATTCTTTAAATCTTACAAATATACTATTCATATGACCTTCTGGTAATGTTTTAGATACATTAAATGATTCAATTGTAGCTAATCCACCAACTGTATCAGATGATCCATTAGATATACTCATAGATCCATGAACATATATTGTATCTCCTATTTTGTGTTGCATAATATTGTTATTTATATTGTTATTTAAAAAATGTAAGGGATGTTTTTTACCTTACTTCAATTACCATCACTAATCATCATAGAAGTCTGTTCTATTCAGGTATACATCTTAAAAACAGTAGAAATTATAATACATCTGACTAACCAGATTGCATGATATTTGGATATTATAAAATCTACTGTTATATTATAAACCACTAAATATCTATCATATTCACAGATAACTTCTCACCTTAAAGAAGGCTGTTAATGTACACATAAGTTATGAGATCATATGATGATAAATAGTGGTTGTTTTTTAGTAATCTTTATATTGTGTTAGATCACCATGATCATATTCTTGTTGTATTTTACCTATTCTATAACTTTGTTTAAAGAAAGATATAGATAAGAATAAGATAAACAAGTTTAAAAACATCATTGCTGCTATTTCCATTGGATTTAAGCAGATAAATGATTGATAGGTTAAGTATATTACTGTTAGTAATAAAAAATAACCAGCTTGATATTTTTTAATGTGTTTCATGTTATTTATTTAGTGGTTAAATCTTCAATATAAAATACTAATTGATCATCATTACTTTCATCCATATCAAGATATATTTCTCCAACTGGATATTTATAACTAATATAAACATGTATTCCAGGATGAAATGTAGTGTTTCTATTTAATTTATATTCTTTTGCTCCTGACATGTTAGAATAGTTCTTTTTAATTACTATTTTATTAGGTAATGTCAATACTTGAACTTTCTTCTCATTAGTAAACCATTGAGAGTTTGAATATATTTGCATTCCTCCCTTAGTTGTATCATATAATAGTATTCTATCTTTATGTTCAGCTCTTTTCATGATTATTTATTTAGTGTTATAAAATCTACTTTGTAATTCAAAGTACTTTGTAAAAAGAAGTTAAATTTATGGAATTAGTGTCAATTTATTTACGTTTGGGTACTATGAATAATCCATGTATATACAAAATTTATAACCAAGTTAATAATGATATTTATATTGGTTCAACAGTATCACTAGGTTTGAGAAAATGGTATCATTTAAAAGACTTAAATAAAAAGACACATTGTAATTATAAGTTACAAAATGCTTTTAATTCAGGCATTAAACTATTATTTGAAGTAATAGAGTATGTACCATTCAAAATGTTAGTTGAAAGGGAACAATATTGGATGGATACATTAAAACCAAAATATAACATTGTATTGATTGCTGAAAGGAAAATAACCAAGAAACAATCTAAATACAAGAAGTTAAATAAATATCAGAAGAAAGCCAAAGACTTAAAAGCTGAAGATTTAGTAGCTATTAATGGCATTCCTCCTGATATTAAATGGTTGAAATAATTTATATTTCTTCATATTCATCATGTTTAATTCTTGTTAGTTCTTCTAACTCTCTTTGATATTGATAGATTAAATGTCTTAATGAATCTCTATCATGTATTTGTTCAAGCTTATGAAGCTCATTTATAAGTGATTCAAGTTTAGCTATATGATCCATGGGATTAAATTTAGTGTTATTAATAAAAAAAAGAGTTGAGGTTTAATTCAACTCTTTTGTGTGTTTTTATTGTTCAGTAGACTGAGATTCAAGAGCATTTAATTCAGATTCACTTTGCATATCAATTAGTTGTTGCACTTTATTAGGTGGAAAACTAACATAATCATATTCTGCTTCAATTTCTTTTTTGGTTAGAACAACAGCATAATGTTCAATTGCTGTTGTACCAGTAGAGTAATTGATAAACTCTACAGTAAATGGATTGTATGATAAAATGTTATGAGTTATCATTTTAATGTTATTTAAAAGATGAGGAATAAAAATTGGAAGCTTATGGTTTACCAACCTTTTATCTTAATTAAATGTGTTTTCATACTCATATATGTACAATTCAGCATTGTAATATGTAGTAAGTATTTCTAATACTTTAATTAATTCTAATTCAGTAACTCTTGTATCAACATCAAAATGAAAATCTTCATTCATGTTGTCTCTAACAAAGTTAAATAAATGATGTTGAGCTTGTTTTCTGTTAAATCCTTTACCAATAAGAAATTGATAACATTTATCTTGCCAGTTATACATAGTGTTTAAATTTAATAGTGAGGAATAAGTTTATCTATCTGTATTTACACTGACTTTAGACAGTTCACTCAAGAGAGTAAGTTACATTAATAAACAAAAGAAAGATTATTTACTAATAGTACAAGTAGATAAATTCATTATGTTGCAACATAATTATAAACATTAATCAAAGCTTCTCACACTTCTTTATGTTTACATGACTTTGAGTTGTCATGCTGTACGCTCTACTTGTACTATCAATATCAAAGTGTTTCTTATCAACACATAAGTTATTCACATCTTGTTTATTTCATTTATATAAGCGAGTGACCTACTTATATAAATCTTGAACCTCATCTTGGGGAAGACTTGTTCAAGTCTAGTTAGTCTACTTGGTAGTAGTATTAAAAAATACATTAACTAATATCTTAATCCCCTGATATTTAAGATACTTAAAAGAAAATGCACTTCCCTTCACAACTCTGTAAATACTACAGTCTAATCTTAGGAATTAGAAATGGTGTTTAGAAGATAACAAATAAGCTATAATAATAGATAGAGATTAATAATGAGTTTTGTAAAAAGGGGATGATATGAGGGTATGACAGATGTGTAAATCACATAACTACCAATAAAACATTGATAATCAGTGTATAAATAGCAACAAAGATGAATCAAGAAGTACATTTGCCCCTTTGTTCATATTAAAAAATGTAACAATCTTGGCATTCTGTTAAAAAAATGGTGCACACTACTATTAGTATGCACCATTGTTACTTTAAGCCTTCATCATCATCATTGCAATCTCATGTTTGCTAAATCCTGCCCACTGTTTAATGGCTTCAAACTTAGCACTATGGTCTTCAACCTTAGATGTGAATCTCTTTGTCTGTTCTTCAAGATCAGCATAGACCTGAAAGTTTCCTTTAGTGGTCTTATGTAGTGTATCACCAACGTTGACAGGTCTCATAGTCCAATAAAGAGGTAGTTTAGTATCTTCATGTTCTTTATAGTTGACACCTTGAACGTCTTTGTACTGTTTGAGTTCTTTTGCATCACATTCAAGAGAATACACAAATACTATGTTACCATTTTTGTTAACGTACTGATTTACTTTACCTTTAATTTTCATCTTTCTTAATTTTATAGACGTGGATAGGCAAAAGTGCCTAAGTCTTAGGGGGGATTGATGTGGGGGGCTACCAACACACAATTACATATCATTTTTTAAATCCATTTCTAAAAAAATATTTTAAAAAATAATTTTGTTCACTATCTGTTACTGTTCATTGTCACTGAACATACTAATATATTGAACATTGTTCCATACCCTATATGGTATATTACTTATAAATAATCTTCTATTATACCCTTTTGGGTGCATATAAGCTATAATAATATACATACCTTCATAATACCTATCCCATCTTTACAAACCTTCCCATATCTCATTAAATTAAACCTAAATTATACAAAAAGCTATAATAATAGGGTATAGCTTTCAACTTTTTAAGATAGCATAAAAAAAGAGATTATTTCTAACCTCTTAATTTTATATATTTTTGATCTATTTTTCTTCAGATTTCATAACTATTCCATACCCAATCTTACCTTCTTTCAGATATTCATCTATTCTTGGATCTCCTGGTTGAATTGTAATATTAGTATCTTTATGATAAACTAAAACATGTCCTCCAGGACCAGAATATTCTTTTGGAACTTCTGTTATCTTAATTCCAAACTTATCAGCATATAATAATTCATATTGATTCCAATATTTATCTAAATCAAAATCTTCCCCATACATTAATTTCAACTCTCTTTCTTTTGAGATCCAACCATCAGGTTTGTTTTTATCTTCCATTTTATTTATTTTTTGTAAAGATACAACTATTATCTTAATTTTTACTTATATTTGTACTTATTTTGCATATCGCATAATGAGAAAATAAATAAATATTATGAATAAAGAAATCTTAAAAGACTTCCTATCTAATACAGATGATACAGGAAGATTTACAGTAACATCTAAACTGACTGGAGTTACTTATTTTGTAGAACCAATATCTAAAACTTCTACTGCTCCTTGGGGATCTTATAATCCTTCTACTGGAAATATAGAACAAAAGAAGGGTTTTGATAAACATAAAGGTGCAGTTAACTTATATGAGTCTATTATTACTGAAGATAATGGATTTCATGAGGTTAATTTACTTGGTCCTGGTATTAGTCCTATATCTGTAATACAACAAAGAGATCAAAAACATTATGATGAAGGGAAAAGACCAGTAAATTTTAATGGAATATTGAACTAATGGCAACTAGACATCCAATAATTAATAATAAAAAGATATGTAACAAATGTTTGAAAGAAAAAGAACTTATTTGTTTTTGGTTTGAAAATAGAATAAATGATTATCATGGTAGATGTAAAGATTGCGTAAAAGAACAGAAAGAAAAATATATTAATAGTAATAAAGAAAAAGTTGCATTAGCAGCTAAAAAAAGAGGAATTGCTTATAATAAAAGAAGAAATGAATTAAGAAGATTAAAAACACAACAAGATTCTATTTTTCTGGTTGAAAAGAGACACAGAAATAGAATATGGAAAGCTTTAACAAAAGCTAAAACCAAAAAAGAAGGAAGTTCTGTAGAATATTTGGGATGTACATATAACTATTTTAGAGATTATATAGAATCTTTATTTTTAAATGGTATGAATTGGGAGAATAGAAATTTATGGGATATAGATCATATAATACCAATTTGTTCTTTTGATTTAACTAAAGAAGAGGAACTTTATAAATGCTTTCATCATTCTAATATGAGACCTTTATGGAAGAAAGATAATTCTGCTAAAATAAAGGAAGATTTAAAACTTAAATTTAATAACTCTTAAAAGCTAAAATGATGAAAAAACCAAATGGATGTGGTTGTGGAGGTACTAAATAATACTTCCCACACAAATAAATAACTAAAACAAAAACTAATGAGATTACAGATTGATTTTGAAAGTAAAATGATTCATATTATAGATGACTTAAATGTTACTGACTTTAATATGATTGCTTTTAATCACAAACTTGGAGATTTCACATTTGCTGGAATATTACAAGATGATGAAGAGATAGATATTACAGATGACTTGTTACCTACTACTTCTGTAGCTAACTTTTATGAAGAATTAGAATGATAAGATTAGATTTAAAGAGGAAGATAGCTATAATAGATGATGTTACATCTTTAGATCAGGTTATTATGTTTATATCATCACATGATACTAACTTAAATAACTGGGAGATAATGCCTTATAGCATGATACAAGAACAGAATAATGAAATAGAGGATGAAGATATACCACCAAATATATCTGATTTCTTTTAAAGAAATATAGCGGGGTAGAGCAGTTGGTAGCTTGCAAGGCTCATAACCTTGAGGTCAGTGGTTCAAGTCCACTCCCCGCTACTAATATACTTCCTAAGCCTCTTAACAATGCTCAAATGAGGGAGTCTTTTTAAAGAGTATGTAAGGATCACATGTTAGTTGATCTTACAAGAAAGCCAGAGCTTAAACAACTCTGGCTTTTTCAATTTAATAACCTTTTAAACTTTAATATAAACTCTTTATGTGGTTATAGATAGGACCAAATCCACTACCAATAATCTTATCTTCAGTAAACATAGTTGGTATTTTATAGATTTTATGTTTAGATAACAATCCTTCTATCTCTTTAGATACTTTACCAGTAGGATCTATATATTCTACCTTATCTAACCATCCTGGAAACTCACCATCTAATGCTTGTTTTAAGAATCTACAGGGAGGACAAGTGGTAACACTACTAAATAGATATAATTTAGACATTGGATTTCTTTTTATAGTAATTTCTTTTTTTCTTATTATTAGCTACTACCTTTTGAATTTCTTCTTTAACAATTTGTTTTTGTTCATCAGTTGCTGCTTTAGGCTTCTCAGTCATACTACCAGCTCTAGGTTTCCTTTTATTATACCTTCTTTTAGGTTTATTAATTTTTTCTACTTCTTGTAGAGCAGTTTCAAAAGATAGAGTAGTAAGTCTTTCAAATGGAGTTCCTACTAATCTTTCTGCATCCATTGAAATAGGAATCTTTGGTCCATAGTCTTTCTCAAATTGTTCTAGTCTACCAGTAGCTTCTAATGCTTTCATGTCAGCATCTGTTACTATTACTTCTGTTTCAAGTTCTATAGTACCCATATCTACTACTCCATTTTTACTATTGTAGTCATGTCTTGGTTCTGGAACAGGCGTGTTATCAACTCCTATTTTAATTATTCTATCTGCTTTAAATTTTTCAGACCAATTAAGCTCTTGATAAGGATCTTTATCAAGATCTACAATAGTAACTAACTTTCCTTCCTCAACTACCTCTTCCATTTCACATTTAGATTTAAATAATCCTACAAACCAGTTCCATATACTGGTAAAAAATTTAATCAATTTCATATTTTATTTGTTTTAATTTGTTTACTAATTTTTCAAAAGCTATTTCTTTAGCCATATATTCACTTTCAGATACTCCAGATATTAATGTTCCTGTTGGAATATGTTCTAATCTTACATACCAAGATTCTCCTATTAATATACTCTCTACTTCTACATCACTTGCTGGTATCATCTTCTACTTCTTTAATTAATTTCTTTAATGATTGTAGGAACTTAGTAAATGGAGTAGTATCTTCTTTTTGAAAATAATTCTGAATCCTTTTATTTACTTCTCTCTCTTCTTTGAATTTTTTTAAATATTCATTATTTGTAATTGTAGGTTCTGACCATCTACCAATATTATCATTAACATTATTAAGATCCTTCAATTGTTTATTACATTCTTTCTGTTGTTCATTATCAGATAGATTAATTCTCTTCATGCCTTTGGGTAAATCTTTATCTGCTATATTTATAAATCTTTCACAATAATCTTTTGGGTTGGCTCCTTCTGGAATACTATCCACATCTATCATTAATATCATACCAAGATCATTATCTTCAGGTTCTTTAAGTTTAACAGATGGTATAATAGCATCTTTCATTACATCTTCCCAATAATTAGATACTTTTTGTTTAGTAAAACATTCTTTAAACTCATTGTCAGTAAATAATTCTAATGTTTCACCATCATCATATCTTACTAACCAATCTCCTTTACCAATACCTTCTTCACACAATAAAAAATCTTCTACATCATAATGTCTAAGGTATAATCCCTTTCCATCTATTAAGATAGATGATCCATCTACATCTAAGTTCTTTAATTTGTCAGCATTAGTACCATCATATTGTATGGCTTCTATTACTTCTGGTTTAGTTATATATCTATTGCTCATTATTTATTTATTATAAGTTGATAATACATTTCTTAATTCTCTATCCTGTCTTCTTTTATCTATCCACATTAGAGCTTCATCTATTTTAGTAATAGCCATAGAAGTTTCTCTACTAGCCATTTCTCCCACATTAACTCCTGTAAGATATTGCCTACATACTTCAAGTAATGTTTCAGTTAATACTCCTTCCTGTCTTGGGATAGTAGAATTGTCTTTACTTCCTTTACAGAAGTCAATATTAATATTACCAGCATCTACTAATCCTTCTTCAGTAATCTTGTAGGTTGGTACATTATAACTAACAGATACTATATCAGTATTGCTAATTATGTGTTTTGGATTCATCATTTGTTTATTTATTTAAAATATTTAATTCTTGTTTTTCTTGTTTTAGTTTTTCTATCATTTTAAGTCTGTATTCCTCTACTTCTTTATCAGTAGCTTCTGGTTTAAACTGTTTATATAACATTGATTGATACCTGGCATATCCCCTAAGATCAACCCACATTGTTATTTCTCTTTCTTTAGGTTTGTTTGCATTCCATAGTTTTTCAAAATATTCTTCAAACATTTCTAAACTTCCTCCTCCTTTCTCAACAGCATCTTTAAGTTTCTTAAAGTCTGATTTTCCTATTGGTTCATTATTCATATTATTTATTTTAAGACAAAGATAATTCTATTTCTCTAATCTTCATAGCTTCTTCTATCATTTCTTTATAATATTTTACTTCAATAGGTTTTTCATAGTGATCTATAAACAATCCTGTACATACATACCCTTGTAATTCCAGCATGTAAGCATATAATCCTAACTGTATAGCATAGTGATTAACTGTATGATCTTCAAGAGTATTAAATGGAAACTTCATCTTTTTATTATTAAAAGAAGTATTCTTCAGCTCTGAATTTGTTTTGAAATCTCTTATTTGAAAGTCTATATCATTGATAAAGAATACTTTATCTGATTGACCAGCAATCATATGTTTGTCTGAGTGTATAAGTAGTTCTAGATAACAATGATTTGGTAAAATTAATCTGGTACAGTTATCTTCTGGACAATCTACTAATGGATCAACAAAATATCCAGTATTGTTAGTTGGGTTCAAAACTATCCCAGAAGCATTATCTCTATCTTCATTCATCTTATGGTATGAGGTTCCAAAGTCAGTAGCTGTTTCAGCATTAGTTTTCCATTGATCTTTAAGTTCTAACTTAGTTTGTTCAAATAATTCTCTTTCTTGATGTTTAACAGCAAGTGATACATCAGGATATTTAACTACTGATTTAAAGAATCCAGGCATCTTAGCATACTTACCAGTCTCAGGATCTTTTATGAAGTTATTTCTTACAGCTTCTAATGCTTTGTAGTTTAACCAATACTCTGCATCAAACTCTTCTTTGAATCTTTTAAGAAAAGTAGTGACTGAAAGATATGTTTCTCCAGCATCATTAAAGTAAATGTGTTTATTTTTTGTGAAGTACACCATGTTTAAAATAATTATATGTTTAAAATTTTAAACAAAGATATGAACTTTATTTGAAATAATCATGTTTGTGAAAATATAAATCAATTAATAATGATGTCATGATTAAGTTTAATTTTAAATATCCAACATATGGGATAGAATATATAAGTCAATTGTTTTCTATATATGAACTACAATCTATACCTAAAGCAAATAGATTAACTGAGAAAGAAAAAGTATTCTTTTGTAACTTAGTTTATCTTTATAATATGGGAATGGATATTAGTTCATCTGAAGTTACTAAGAAGTTAACACAGATTAAAGGACTATCAGTAGAGAACAGAGGAGTGTATATTTATAAGTCTAAACTTAAGAAGAAGAAATGGTTAATGATAGATGCACAAGGAAGATTAGATATTCCACCTTTTTTAAAGAAAGGTAATAATATTACAAACTTTGAATTATCTTTGTCATATGATATTTAAGCAGCATTCTTTTTGGCAATCAGAAACTATTCATAAGATATTTAAAGAAGTATCAGATGAATTAGGAGTATCTTATGATGATGTTGGTAAGGTAATCAGACATATGTTTATTTCAGTTAAACAAGAATTAACAAGTCCTAAAGATGCTAATAAAATATTATTACATCACTTTGGTAGTTTTTATACAACTGAAAGAAGAGTAATAGCCAGATTAAAACACTTCATTAATAAGTATAAAGATGGTAAGATTACTAGAGAAGAGTTTGAAGATAAAACAAATATCTTATATAATCAAAAAAGAGAATTTAAACAAATTAATAAATCAAAGAATGTTCAATAATCAAGAAAAGAAAGAAAAGCTAAAAGAGCTTTATGGAGAATATCCATCTGAAGCTCTTAGACTAGCTCATGAAGAACATGGAAAAAGAATTGAAGAACAATTAAAAACTCCTCCAACAAGAGGACATAAAATTAATTATGGATTCAATGCTTGTCTTAAAATGATTAGAGAAGAAACAGACATTGACTGGGAGAAAGTTAAATGGAAAGAACCTACTTCATCAATGGTAAAGTGGTTTAGTTCTGCAATAGAACATGAAAGAGATGAAGCCTGGGAGTGGGTTGAAGAACAAAAATTAATAAATCAAAATTAAAATCAATAGAAAATGGCAGAGCCAAAAATTAAAAGTAGTAAATCATTTTACATGGGTGGAGAGCCTAAAAAAGATAGTAAGTTAATCTTACCAGAGAATAAGATTATATCTGAAGAGAATTATGAAACCTTTCTAAAGAAACAGAAAGAGAAGGCAGAACAAGATGTTGAATTTGAAAGACAAAAGAAAGAACATTTAGCTAAACAATATATTGAACAGTATGATGAATTTGTTAAAGATGAGTCTTATTTAGAAGACTATAATAAATTCTGTTTTGTAAAAGGAGATGTACTTGTTAGAATATTTAGGTTAATGGATAGGAAGTTAACTAATAACATAACCGAAGGAGGTATTTATATTCCTGAAGAATCACAAGATGGTATTACAAGAATCACTTCTTATGCTAAAGTTATTGCATTAGGTAATGTTACTCAAGAGTTTTCTGATATGATAGAAGTAGGTGATATTGTTAAATTAACAGATCATATTACTGGTGTTAAAGAAAATCCAAGATATCAAGAACTTGTTGAAAAAGCCAATGAAAGAGGTACAGGAGTAGATCCTTCAAGATTACCTGAACTTAAAGATGTTCCTATGTATATTTCTAATCTTTCAGATTGGGATCAATATAATCTTAGATCATCTATTGTAGATTATACTGATAATGATGCACTTACTTATCTTATTCCACAGTCATTTATAATTGCTAAAATAGAAAAGTAATGAAAATGAATAATTTAGAAAAATATGTTTTTACTTATATTCCAGGAATGGTAATAACTCTTTTTGGTATAGTTAAATTAGGTAATTACATGGTAATGGGTCTTCCAACAGATTCATTATTAATGCCTGGTATATTAATAAGTAGAATATTGGTAATTGTTATGTACCTCTTAGTTTGTTATATAGGTTTTATATGGACATCTTATTGGGAAAATAAATTTAATATTGATGGACCATTAAAAGAAATAAAAAGAAATGGCTTGGAGAATTAAAGGTATTAAGTTAATTGATTTAATAAATCCAGTTAAATGGTTTGCTTATTTAAATGGAATGGCATTGAAAGAAAGAGAAACAGAAATGAGTCAGTTACATATTATTGAACAATTAATGTACAGATCTTTAAGATGTAAAGATTGTTTAGTAATAGATAATCATCCAGATTATCCAGGAAAAGCAGTATGTATTGGTAAACAAGGATGTGAAGGATGTACTTGTGATACTTGGGGTAAAATGTTACTTAGAGAAGAATCATGTACATGTAATGCATGGGGACCATTTAGGTCAAAAGAAGATTGGGAAGAATATAAAATTAAATATCAAATCAAATTTTTATTAGAATTTAAAGGTAAATTAGTATGAGAGTATTAGATGCAAATGAGATAATGGAATCTGTAACTATTGATTTAGGAACAGTTCCAGCTTATCACAAATTAAAAGGAAACAAAGAAGTTTCCTCATATATGGTAGAATGGACAATTAAAAATCTACCATCACCAATTGTTGGATATAAACCAGATTGTGGATGTACAGCTAATCTTAGATCTGAAGGAAATAAGATTATAGCTAAATATACACCTGGTGCTACAGGAAAGATTACTAAACACATTAAGGTATTCTTAGATGATGATCAACCACTAATGGTAGAAAAAGATGGTAATTCATTTTATAATGTGGAAAATAAAACACATTTTGTAATAACTGTTACAGGTCATTATGTCTAAATTAAAAGTTGAATTAAATCTTGATAAAGACTTCTTTGATGTAAATCAAGAGTTTAGAATTATATCTGAATTTAAGGAGTTTAGGGAATCTAATGATAATGCCTCACAGATTATGTGGGGTATTTATCTTAGTGAAGATTTAAATAGTGGTCTTTACTTAAAGTTTAGAGATAGACTTAAAAGAAGATCTGAAATAGAAAAGAACTATCTTAACATACCTGACTTTAAATGGGAAGATTATGAGGATTTAATATATACTTATAATGAATTAACTCTTAGTGAAACTAAGAAATCTTTAAAGACATGGAAAGATAAGATTAGAGAACTTGATATTTATATGACAAGTCTTAAGTTTGGTGCAGATGATGATAGGTTATTTAAACTTATTGAGAAAGCTAAACCCTTTTGGGCAACTATAGAAGATATAGAAAAGAAAGTAAAAGCTGAAACAGAAGGAGAAGCTAATACTATTCAGGGGAAAGGTAACCTTAGCCTTAGTGATAAAAGATATAAATGAAACCACACAAATTATTCCCAGATATATTAAATAGAAAACCCTTCTATTTCCAGGAACATCCTGTTTATCATCCTTTGGAAGAACAAGAAGAATATGAATCTTATTGGTTAGAACAAGAAAAAAGATGTGTTGAAGGATTATGGGTAGAAGAAACTAAAGGTAATTGGAGGTTTATGCCACCACAGCTTTATTTCTATATTAATATATGTAAGATAATTGATGAAGATGAAGAAACAAACTCAACTACAGAAATATCTCCAATACTAACAGATGTTGGTTGGATTATGGGAACTGATTACTTTACTTGTAGAGGTTTTTCAGGTTATGTTAATTCTGAATTTACTTGTAATAAGTTAATTGAAAAGATTGAAAAAGGTAAGAAGTTAAATGCTAAAGAGAAGATAAGACTTGAGAAGTTTAAACATGTTACTTTACCTAATGGAAAATATAAGAAGTATATAGATCCAATAGAGGCATTAAAACAAACATACAAACAACCATTAGGTGTTCCAGTATATGAAAATAATGCTCAGAATTATATGCTTTTTGGAACTAGGGGTGGTGGTAAGTCATTCTTTGCAGGATCTTGTTTAAATCATGAATGGTATTTTAATGGTGTTAAATCACATGATTTATTATTAACACAAAAACCATCAGCAATTGAATTATTACTTTCTGCATCTATAGCAGAAAAGAGTGATGATTTAATGACTAAGATTAAATTAACTCAAGATTACATACACACAAGTGTTGGATCTTATACAGATAAGTCAGGTACAGATGAAGTATTCTTTCCTGGTTTCTTTCATAAAGAATCTGTAGGTAGTACAACATCTGGAGCTAAAGTACCACTTACTCAAAAGTTTAAAGAGAAGAGAGGTAACTCATGGATCATATCTGGAACTGGTACAACTTTAGCACATAAGACTATTACTACAGAAAATCCAAATGTAGCTGCTGGTAAAAGGAATAATTTACAAGTCCTGGAGGAAGGTGGATTGATTTCTAACATATTAGATTTCTATGGTACTGCTAAGAATGCAATGATAAGATCTAATAAGTTTGGTACATTATTTATTCTTGGTACTTCAGGTAATATGGAAAAATTAGCTGGTATTAAAAGAATGTTTGAGAATCCAGAAGAATATGATGTGTTAGCATTTGATGATTTCTATGAAGGTAGAGGAAAGAAAATAGGTAGGTTCTTACCAGCATATTATGCTGATGAAGACTTTAGAGATGAGAATGGTAATACAAAAGTAGAAGAAGCATATGAACATATAATGGAGCTTAGGGCTTTATTAGCTCAATCTGATTCATCTGCATTGATAGATGATGAGATGATGAACAGACCTATTGTTCCATCTGAAATGTTTATGTCTAAAGCTGGATTAAAGTTTCCAGTTGTTAAAATTAGAGCAAGAAAAACAGATCTTGATATATACAAATATCATGAGAAGATTTGGAGTATTGGTAAATTAGAATATACTACTAAAGAAAAGAATGAAGTAAGATGGGTTCCAGATATTGAAAGAAAAATGAAACCTATATTAACTTATGATCTTACACAATATCAAAATGATTTTACTTCTGGAATAGTTATTTATGAACATCCACCAGCTAATATACCAAATCCTACTTACAAAAGATCTTTGTACAAGATTACTTATGACCCAGTAAAAGATGATAATGGTGGAACATCATTATGTTCAATTATTGTATATAAAGGATTTTCTTCTAACATGTGGGAATCAGGATTACAAGATACTGTTGTAGCTGAATATGTTGGTAGATTAGATAAAGTAAATGATATGCATGAGATAGCAATTAAGTTAGCTCATTATTATAATGCTAAAATATTACCAGAAACAAACATATCAGATATAGTAAGATATGCAGAAATGCAAAATAAGTATTCAATGTTACAACCAGCACTTACTGTAGCTATTGGTAAAATATTAAAAAATCCATCTTTTAAATATGAAGTTGGAATTGATATGTCTTCTAAAACGTTACAGGAACATTCAATACAATTGTTAAGACAATGGTTATTAAATCCAAGAAAAGAAAATGAATTTGGAATAGCTATTGAAACAAACATTGATCATATTTATAGTTTAAGATTATTAAATGAACTTGAATTATATTCTGGTGTAGGTAACTATGACCATTTAAGATCTGCTATGATTCTTGCTTTATGGCTTTCTCAAGAAACTGATGAACCAATAGAACAAGAACAAGAAAGACAAAAATATGATGAGATTGATCAATATTTTATACAAAAAGAAAAACAAATAAATAATAGCTTCTACTATGAATTTTAAAGATAGGAAACAAGATACAAACAGAATAAATTTATTTAATCATAAAGTTTCTGAAAAAGATAAAGCAGCCAAAGATGGTGAGTGGTATGAGAGCATAGCTGATATGATGGCTGGTTATTCTGGTCAATTAGATAAAGAGATGATTGACAAGATGGTTAAAAATTATGATCTTTATAATAGTAGAGGAGATATAACTGATTATAATGATTTATCTACTTTAATGGCTATGAGGGCAGAAGGAGTAGGTGGAACTAATCAAGTAAGACATTATGATATCATTGCTTCTATTGCTTCTTCAATGGTTGGAGATCAAGAGAAAAGACCATTTGTACCAATATGTGTAGATGTATCGGAGAATGGGTTAAATGAAATAAAAAGAAAAAGACAGGAACTTGTACAATCAAGTATCCAGCAAAGAATTATACAACCTATTATTGATCAGGTTACACAACAGGTTCAAGCAGAAATGGAAGCTCAGGCTGGGCAAACAGATCCAGAAACTGGTCAACCAATGCAGGGAGATCCACAACAAGCACAAGAACAGATAAGCCAACAAGTAGAAGCAATGACTCCCAAAGATATACATAAGTATATGAGAAAGGAATTTAAAGGTGCTTCTTCTATACAGGGTCAAAAAATAATGGAATATTATATTAGAGAATTAAAACTCAAATATAAATTCAATCAAGGATTTAAAAACCTTATTCTTACAGGATTACCTATTTTTTATGGTGGGATAAGAAATGGTAGAGTTGTGGCTGAATTAGTTAAACCTACTAAATTTAAATGGGGAGGATCAGAGAATATAGATTTTATAGAAGATGCTGATTGGTGTGTATATGAAGAAAATATATCATTTCCAGAAGTATATAAAAGATATGGTTCTATTCTTACAAAAGAAGATCAGGAGAAATTAGATAATTTCTATGATACTTTCTTTGCAGCAACTGGTGTTGAAGATTACATTGAATCTAAGTTAGTAACAGAAGTAGCTATTCATCCAACACATCATGGTTTGGAGAATGCTGATATGCTTACTAAAGATGGACAAAAGAAAATGCAAAATGCTTATAAAAAAGTATTTTATGGTAGTGATGGTACTGCACCTATTGTTCATACACATGTTGTATTTAAAGCACTTACAAAGTTTAAATATATAACTAGATTATTATCTGAAGAAGAAGGTGGAGAAGAAACTAATCACTGGTTAACTGGAGATTATCAGTTTAATCCTAATTCTGGTGATATTGAAGAAAGAGAAGTATGGATACCACAATTACATCAAGTAGTTAAGATACATTATGGATCTTCTACAAACGCAGTTTATTTATTAAAAGGTATTATACCAGATCAGAATAGATCCTTAGATAATCCATTTGATGTTAAACTTCCTTATTATGGATTAGCTTGGAATAATTTCTATGGTGAATCTAAGTTCTTAGCACCTTTGGATAAAGCTAAACCTTATATTTATGATTATAATGTTATTAGATCTAAAGTAAATCATTTAATAAAATCAGATAGAGGTAAACTTCTAATGACATCTTTTGCATCTAAACCTAAAGATTGGACTTGGGGAAAATGGATGGGATTCTTTAAAGAAGGTCTTGCTCTTATTGATACTACTAACATGTCACCACATGAAGCACAGTTATTTAAAGAAATAAACTTATCAGGTGGAGCATCTGAATTAGCAGGATATTTACAGTATATGGAAACTATTAAACAAGATGCTGCACATGCAATGTCTTATAATCCTTCCAGGTTAGGACAAATTAGTCCTTACATGACTGTTACTAATAATCAACAAAACATAATGCAATCTTTGTCACAGACAGAAGATTTATATTATACTTTTAATAAAGTTCAAGAGAACTTCTTAACACATATTGTTAAGTTAGCTAAAACAGAATTTAGATTAAATCCAGCAGCTCTAACATATGTGTTAGATGATATGTCTATTGCAGAATTAGAAACTGATGATAGATTATTAGTAGATTCTACATTAGGGGTTTATATATCTAATTCAGCTGATGATCAAGAGAACCTACAACTTAATAAAACAATATTAGGAACTATGGTACAATCAGGAGCAATAAACTATCCTGAATATATGAAATCTTTATGGTCTAAGTCAGCAGCAGAATCTATTAATATATCAGAAGAAGCAGAAGAAAGAAGACAACAAGAGACACAGACACAAAGAGAACATGAACAGCAAATGCAACAACAGATGATGGAAGCTCAAGATAAGAGAGAACAAACAATCCATGATAGAGTAGTACAATTAAAACAAATGGATATTGATGCTGCTTATGAAAGATCTTTAGTTGATGCTATGCAGTTTGCTAATCAGAAAGATATAGATCAAGATAATATTAATGATGATCTTGAGTTAAAAGAAAAAGAAATAGAAGCTACAAGAGAAGAAAATAATAAAAATAGAATCTTACAATTAGAAATACAAGCTAAACAAATTGCTGCTGATTTAATACAGGCAAAATTAAAAGCGGATACAGATATTAAAAAAAGTAAATTAAAACCAAATAAAACAAATAATTAAAAATGGAAAATACAGAAAGTAAAGAAATTGCTTCAGTTGATATTGAACCTGGGTTTGATGCCTGGAGTTTAGGTGCTGTTAGTGAAGCAGTAAACAATCAGATGGGAGAAAATGATCCTATAGCTGAAGTTCAAGCACCAGTAGTAGAGGAAGTAAAACCTGATACAAAACCAGAAGTAGTACAGCAGGATGATACTCCAACTGTAGATGATACTGAGTTTAGTACAGCTGCACTTATCTTAAAAGCATATGCTGATGAAGGATTAAATATTGATCCAACTGAGATTAAACCTAATATGTCAAGTAGAGAGTTGTTAGAAACTCTTAGGGAAAAAATTAGAGATGAAGTTAAACCTGAATTAGAACAAGATTATAGTAAAGCTGGATATAATGAACAGTTTAAAAGAGATATTGAGTTTCTTAGAAATGGTGGTACTTTAGAAGAACTACAACAAACATTTGTAAATCAATCTTATTCTCAATTGGATATTGAAGATGATGAAGATACTACTAACAGAGAAATCTTAATTAAAGCTTTTTATAAAGATAAAGGATTCTCTGATGATAAGGTAGATAAGTTATTGGACTTAGCCAAAAGTAATGGGGAAACTTATGAAGAAGCAGTAGAAGCACAAGGTTACTTTGCACAGAAAGACCAGGCACTAATTGAAAGTAATCAATTACAAGCTAAGCAAAGACAAGAACAACAAGAAGCAGAATACAATAAAAATAAACAAGTTATTAGTGATATTCTAAAAAATAAAGTTCTTGGGGGTATTGAGATTACTGATAAAGAAGCTAAGAATATTGAGAAAGCAATTTATGATCAAACTGAGATATATGAGTATGAAGATGAGAATGGAAGAAAGAAACAAGCTAAGATGACTAAGTATGAAGCATTACTTCATGAGTATAACAATAATGCAGAATGGCAACTTACTTTTATTAAACTTCTATTAGATGGATTTAAATTTGATAAGATTGCAAGTAAAGTAGTTAAAGTTAGAGATAATCAAATTAATGATGTTCTTGGAGCAAAGTTAACAAATTCAGCAAACAAGGAAAAAGCTATAAACAAAAATAACAATTATCAATCAATAGGAACTAAGAATGATTCTAGAATGGTTGGAGAATTTAATATATAAAAAATAATTTAAATGAGACCATTAGTAAGTAAATTTAAAGTATATGAAGAATCAGCACATTCAAACTATTGGGGTAATGTAGCTACAGAAAACGTATTACTTTCAAGAAATCCATACGCCCAGAATGTTGTTGACTTAACTGGACCTATGATGGAAACAATTTCTACAGCAGTCCCTTCTATTACTTCAGGTAAAACTCCATTAATGGATTTTCTATCTAAATCAGGAAGGGTACAAAAAGTAGATGCAAATAAAGTCAAGTGGAAACTTAAAGGGACTGGTAAAATCAATCCTATTGCTAAATTCAAAACAACTAACTCTGCTACTCCTGGGATTAGATCTACTCCTTTCAGTATTGTACTTGATGTGGACACTTATGTAGAATCTGATGTCTTAGCACCTTTTATTGCTAAGGATTGTGAAGTAAGGGTAATGCAAGCTCCTAACGGACATGCTGAAGGTACTGAATATGTAGTTCAGTATATTAATTCTAATCAAGATACTTATTTCCCACCTGAATTGCTTGAACCAGGATTACAATGGGTTAAGACATCTTCTGCTGTAGGTGAAGCTTCAAGAGCTTATGGATCTTTCATGTTTTCTGGTCTATCTTGGATGGAGTTTGAATCTGAATTATCAAGGGTAGCTAAGAAAGCTACTGTTACAGATAATGGACATGAATTAATGTTAAGAATTGTTTCTTGTGATGAATCAGGAAACCCTATTAAAAATAAAGATTATCCAGATAAAATTATTACTCAAATTGAAGCACAGTTTGTAGTAGATAATAAAATGGAAAAAGAACATACATTGTTTTATGGAAGATCAGCTGGTGGAAACATCATTGATAGCACTTCTGGTAATCCAATTCAAAGAGGTTCTGGTTTAATTGAGTTCTTGGAAGATGGTAATGAATTTACTTATCCAAGATATGGTGGATCTATTGATATGTTTGAGGAGTTCCTTGAAAGTATCTTTGATGATAAAGTACCATATGCTCAAAGAGATATAGTAATGTACACTGGTATTGGTGGATTTAGATTATGGAGAAACTGGTTGACAGAGAAATTTGCAGTTAGTGGTGTTCCTCAAGAATTTAAAGACTTTACAAAACCAGCAGCATCTTGGGATAATAAAAACTGGAATGGATTTAAAGTTAATACTGCACATGCTGTAGAAACTGCATTCTTTCCATTTGGTTCACTTAGAGTAGAACATTGGGCAATCCTTGATAGTAGAGAATTGAATGGTGGTATTGTTGATCCAGATACTAACTTACCTTTAACATCTTTTGAGTTTTACTTACTAGATTATGGTATGGGTAATGGTGTCAATGGTAACATTGAAATGTTGGAAAGAACAAGTTCACAACAAGTTTATACTTATCTATGTGGTGTTTGGTCTCCTTCAGGTCCTATAAATGGAACAGGTGGATATACAGCTACACATGATGGTGCTTGGTATGATCTTTTATACAAAGATACTTATGGTATCAGAGTTAAAGATGTAACTAAACTTGCAGTATTCAGACCAGCTATTACTCTATAATCAAAAATCAAATTAAAACATAAATATAAATCAAATGATAGATAGAGTAGTAATTAAACCAGCAAAGAATATTAAACATCATTTTAAGACTGCAAAGTCAACCATAGAATACTATGATCAAAATGGTAAGTTAGTATCAACAGCTGATGGTAAATTAAGAGATAGGTATCCTAACACTTATGTAGCAACAAGACCTGAATGGTCAGCAACTACAAGAAGGTGGAAAATAGATATGGCTGCTTCTGAACTTAATGAACTTGTTGAAAGATGTGGATTTCAATATGAAAGAGGTCCAAGAAAAGGAGATAAGATTGAGAAAGCAGATATCATGGATAGATATGATGCTTTCTTTAATCATTCAAGATTGAGAGTACTTAGTGCTGAAGGTCAGACTTCACTAATGAAAGATGTTCCAGAAGATAGGATTTTATTAAATTCTATTGAAAATAACATGAGATTTGGTAAGAAAGGAAATGGACTTTTAGCAGGTAATGTTAAGTTTATTATAACTGATGAACAAGGAGATAGACAACATGAATTAAACCAGGTTAATAGTGAGATAGATACTATTGTTGCTTTTAGTGGTTTAGTAAATGATAAGAAGATTACTATTGCAACTGCATTAGGATTTAAACCTTCTGAAGTTAATGATCCAGATTCATTAAAGTTAGCTATGCATAGTTTCATTAAATCTCAACACAGAGGTGATGATGGATTATACAATAGAGATAAAGTAATGTTACTTATTAATGAAAACAATGAAACATTGTCAATTAAAGCTTTAATTAAAAAGTCTTTGACTGCTTCAGTTGTTAGATTTGATAAAGGTAAGGGATATACATATAATGGTAATCTTGTTGCTAAGGATGAAAAAGAATTTACAGAGTTCTTAGATAATATTAATAACAAGGAAACCCTTGAGCAAATAATTAATGCTGTTAAAGAAAAGTCTTAATGATAGCACCTACAATCTTACAATCTGAAGTAAGGAGGAGGATACAGAGATTAAATACAGATTACAGTAAGAAATTAACTGTACCTATATTAGATCAAATGATCAATGAAGCCTTACAAATAAGTGTAAAAAACTCACTTATACTTTTTGAAGTAAGAGATGATGTTGCTGTTAATTTAGAACCTTTAATGGTAAGAGATAAAGTTCTGCCTGTAGTTTTACAAAATGGAAAGGTACAGGCAGAATTACCATCTGATCAGACTAAAATACTTAGAATATTAGCAAAGGCTAGCAAACCTAAGTGTGATGAAAAAGTCTTGATTGTAAGAAGGATACAACATCAAAAGCTTTCAGAAGCATTAAGAAGTCCTTTTCTTAAACCATCATTTGAATGGGAAGAAACTATAGGACTTTTAAATACTAATAAAAAATTAGATGTTTACCAAGATGGATTTAGTATATCTGAAATAATGATAGATTATATTAAAAAACATCCAAGAATTACAACAGCCTCACTTGCAGAAGATGGACAATATGAGGATGCAGATGGAACAATCATAAATGAAGATGCTGGTTTATTATTAGATTCAGCAGATCAAATGAGAGTTATATGTGACATAGCAGCATTAATTGCTATGAGAGATGTTGGTGATTCACAAGATTATCAAACTCAATTAAACAAAATACTTTTTACTCAGAACTTATTTCTGGGTGGAGAACAAAAATAAAAATTTAATAATAAATATTTTAAAAATTTAGATAATGTCTAGAAAAATTAGAGAAAACATTCTTGTTACTAAAGGTAATTTAGGATTTTTTGGAGCAGCTGGTGGAGTTAAGGTTTATAATGATCTTAATACAACTGGTAAAGGTCCAACAGTAAATGTTCCTCCAGGTCAAATAGTTTTATTTGATCCAGTAACTAATCTTACTATCAATCCTGCAACATGGAATAAAACAGATAATGGAAGATTTGTGCTTGGTGTAGGTTATGATGGAAAAGGTGATGGTTATTCCACAGCTATTAGAAAATCATTTGGTGATATTATGTATGGTTGTCATATTAAATCAGCAATTGCTTCTGATGCATCTTGTGGTCTTACAGCTATTAAAGATGCTGTATTAACTAAATGCTTAGATGTTAATGAACCAGTGGCTATTAATATTACTGTTACTGATCATAGTACAATGAATGAGTTTCCATATCAAACAAACCCAGTTTGGAATTTTACAGGTTATGTACCTTCTGAATTGTGTGGTGCTTGTAATGATGATTTTGATTGTAGTGCATTTATTAAGTCACTTAATGATCAGATTAATAATCCAGTAAGATTGGATAGGAGAAAGAATTTAAGAACTGGACCATTCCCTAAACAGGATTTTCCTTTTGCTTTTGCTCCTTTGTATTCAACATCTTATCAGTTCTGTTTATCTTCAGTAGCTACTGCTTGTGAAGGTTGTGCTTATGTACAAGGTATTACAGGTCTTAATATTGATGGTGATCTTGTACCATTTGATTTTAGTACAATTGCTGGTAATGCAAACTATACATCTTTTGGTCAACTACAATATGTAGCAGATCAGATTACAGCTGCTTTAGGTGGAAAAGGTACTGCTACAGTACTTAAATCTACAGGTGCTTGTTGTCCTTACCAATTAGAAATAAATACTTGTTTAACTATTGGTACTTTACAAACTTTAAATAATGTTGGTGGAACTGTTGCACTAACTGCATGTTCAACATCCAATCCATTTGAAGCAATTGATATTGCAGCTGATAGTTTGTTATGTGATGCAGAAGGTACTACAATAACTCCTACATTTGGATTTAGAGTAATGGCAAGACCAATTGAGTTTGATCATAGTTGTTATATTGATCTTATGCCTCCAAGGTATTTGACAAGAGATGTAAACATCTATGGTGGAAAAAATACTCCATTCCCTTTCACAATTAAAGATATTCAATTAGCTACTCAACCATCTGGTTTAGGAATTACTTGGGCATTAAGAGAATATAACTCTGCTAATGGTGGAACAGGAAGAACTCAAAATGGAGATAATAGACATTATGGTCCATTAGGATTACCAGGAAAAAGAGATAGAGTAAATGCAGTAGAAGTTAATCCAAGAGTTGATTATGCATCTTTAGTTATTGAACATACTGCTAATGTAGCTGCTATGGAATTTTCAAACTATATGAATGTATTACATGGAACTACTATTATCCTTACTCCAAATGGAGATACAACAACTAAGACAGCAATCACTAATGCATTTAATCAATACTTTAATGATAACTTCTGTAATAGTTTGCCTGATTTGAACTATGCTCACACGCATTTTTAATTGATTTGATTTATAATTTTAATTTGTTTAGATTCTGAGAGGTGTAAAATCCTCTTAGAATTTAATCTTAACCAAAAAACAAAAAAATAAAAAAATGAGTAAAGTTAAAGTAGAAAGAGGAGTACTCTATTCTAAAAGTTCAAGAGGAGAAAGAAAGGGACATCAAACATTAGAAGATGCTCTTAATGAAGAAGCTAAATGTTGTGGTATAGATTGTTGTGAAAATTTAATTAGATTAAAAGATCAGGTAACTGGTACTTCATATACTATTGCTGTTAGAAGTGGATCTATAGTTTTGACTAATGAGTTAACTGGTGATCAGGATTCATCTAATCAAACAGATTTAAATTCATGTGTTCCAGATCCTTATGCAGGAAGAACATATACTCCATCTTATAATTGTGTAACAGGATTTGTTATGGGAGGTTCTGCTGGTAATTTAACTGGTGTAACTATGGCTATTTCAGCTACTCCATTAGCTGTCAATGATGCACTTACAGCAGGTTCTAAAGTAATCACACTTACACATACAGCTTCAGGTTGTGTTAAAACACTTCCAGCATTTGTAGTACAACAATGTTATACTTGTACAACTGGGGATTGTGTAGTTACACCAAGTAATAAAGGTGCAGGAGCATTTGCTTCAGAAGCATTATGTTTAGCTTCAGGTTGTGAAGATTAATAAATAATTAATCATGCAAGAGAGAATAATAAATTATGATTTTATTTTCTCCTATATTGACTGCAAGAAATTAATATACCAAGATGTAAGTTCGTGGGTTTCCAATGTGAAACCCACTTCTTATATTGTTAATATAACATTTCCTGGATTTGATACAGGAGTAGATGTTGAAGTCTTTACTGACAAGGCTAATGTATTTAATGCAGAAGATTTATTAGGTAATAAGAACTTCTCCTTCACAGATGGTGTTTACTGTTTTAAGTATAGTAATTATGGCAATGAATATATAAGAAATTCAGCTAATACTTGTAAATTATCTTGTAAATTAGATCATTTAATTGCTCAAGCAGATTTAAATGATCTTAAAGATTTTGAACAAATACAACATATTGAATTTCTTTTAGATAGTGTCAAAGTAAATGCTAGGTTTAATAAACCTGAGAAAGCAATAGATTTTTTAAAAAAGGCAGCTGATGAACTTAGTTGTATAAAATGTAAATGTTAATGGCTAGTAAAAGATGTTCATGT
>Ga0073902_10000236_pt1 | contig 37383 bp, 37 predicted proteins | sample KloWWTmeKNB19Kit_FD_66667 | JGI IMG/M metagenome (GOLD analysis project Ga0073902, IMG submission 66667) | Active sludge microbial communities from Klosterneuburg, Austria, studying microevolution and ecology of nitrifiers - Klosterneuburg... | ecosystem: Engineered > WWTP > Aerobic digester >...
TGGGTGATGACCCTGTTCCTCGCCTCGTTGGCGGGTATCCCGCCGTTCGGCGGGTGGTATGCCAAGTTTGGTGCGTTCCGTGCCGTGCTGGAAGCCGGCGGCGGTTGGGCGAACTCGATTGCGGTGATCGCCGCGTTCAACACGGTGATCTCGGCGGCGTACTACATCAACGTGATGCGCCAGATGTGGATGCGTCCGGCGCCCGAGGGCGATCACAGCCCGATCAAGGTGCCCGGTGCGTTGATGGCCGCGTTGGCGATCACGGCGATCGCCACGCTGGTGCTCGGCATCCTGCCGGGCTTGACCAACGGCAACATCACCGATCTCAGCGGTGCCTTCCTCATCCGCTGACCAGTTGGCTGCGGCGATCGCCGCGTCGGGTGGGCCGATTCCATTCGATGAGTTCATGTCGCTGGCGTTGTACGGCGTAGCCGGCTTCTATTCGGTCGGCGGAAGGGCTGGCCGACGCGGCGATTTCATCACCTCACCCGAGGTTGGCCCGCTGTTTGGCGCGGTGCTCGCTCGGGCGCTGGATGCGTGGTGGGCTGATCTTGGCTCGCCGGACGACTTCACGGTCGTCGAGGTCGGCGCCGGACCGGGAACCTTGGCCCGCACAATCCTGGCCGCTCAACCAGCGTGCCTGTCGCGTTACGTGGCTGTGGAGGTATCTGCTGAGCAGCGGGCCAGCCATCCCGCAGGCGTTGAATCGGTGCCCGAGATGCCGCGCCAGCCAATCGTTGGTGTGGTGATCGCTAACGAACTGTTGGACAACCTGCCGTTTCGTCTTGCCGTGTATGACGGCGGGTGGCGCGAAGCGTTCGTCGACCTCAGCCGCGATGGCCGTCCCGTCGAGGTACTGAGCGCGCCGTTCGATCCACCGTTGCCGTATCTGCCCAGCGCAGCACCGCACGGTGCCCGGGCACCAATTCTGGACGACGCCGCGGCGTGGGTGACCGAGGCGCGTCGCTTGTTGACCGCTGGCCGGGTTGTCGCGATCGACTACTGCACACCACGCACCGCGGCCTTAGCCCGCGTGCCGTGGCACGACTGGCTGCGCACCTACCGCCGCCACCAGCGCGGTGGCCACTACCTGGCCGAGGTCGGCTACCAGGACATCACCGCCCAGGTGTGTCTGGATCAGCTGCCCGAAGCCGACGCGGTGCGCACCCAATCGCAGTTCTTGCAGCGCTGGGGTATCGACGAATTGGTGGCAGAAGGACGCGCCGCGTGGGCCGCAGCGGCCTCGGCACCGACATTGGCAGCGTTGAAGATGCGCAGCCGCATCGCCGAGTCCGAGGCGCTCCTGGACCCCTCCGGTCTCGGCGCGTTCACCGTCTGCGAGTGGCAGGTCGCCACCCGATAGCCAGCGCGCGCGTCCCTCGTCAATGGAGCAGGATTTGCCAGAATGGACCCATGCAAGACGGGCGGGAACCCAGCAACGAGAAGCAGGACAGGGTTCGGCGGCTGATCGCTGATGCGCTCGACTACTCCGGCATCGTCGATCACTCGGGTGTCAGCGTGCGCACCAAGCTTGTCGACGAAGGCTGTCCAGTTGAGCTGACGGACCTACGAATCGACAGCCTGGCGATCATGGAGGCCTGCATCTATCTCGAAGGTAACAGCGGTCTGCTCATCGAACCAGCAACGTTTCAAAAGGTGAGCTCCTTGGGTCAGTTGGTCGATCTGATCGTTCGTCAGCTGCCTTGATCGACGACTATCGCCAGCGAGCGGCGCGCTGCGAATCCGTCAACGCGTGGAACAAGTTGCACATCGACATCGAGAATGAACTGATCCCGCAGGACATCGTCGAACTTCACGACGCGGCTCGGCTGTTTGCCCAGCCCCCGTTGCGGTTGCGGTCCCGGGCCTGGGCACGGCGCCTCTACAAGATGTACTCGATGGCCGCCAAGGACATCGCCGAGCCATTCGTCGCGACGAGATTGAACGACTACGTGTCGGCGTACACCCTCACGGGTCGGGATGCCGCACCGCAGAATCTGCTGGTCTGCTTCACCGGCAACGGGGGTCGGCTGATGATGCCGGTCGCTGTCTTCTTGCAGCACCTTGACGCCGGCTCGACAGACGTCGTCGTGATCAGAAAGCAGCGCGGCTCCAGTTACCAGGATGGCCTGCCCGGACTCTCCGCCTCACTGTCGGAGACGTACGACGTCGTCTCGTCGCTGATGCCCCATCGCGGCGAGGGTTACCAGCGCCGGTTCGTGCTCGGCACCAGCGCGGGCGGTCTCCCAGCGGTGTTGGCCGCGGTGCGGTGGGGATTCGACAGGGCTGTTGCAGTCGGCGCCGGAAGCATCGGCGACCCGCGCTGGGCGGTCAAAGGCGTTGCCCACTTCGCCGAGCAGTTCGCCGATGCGAGGGCCACCAGCGCGCATACAACGTTTCTCGCCGTCCACGGGGACATTGAGGCCGATCAAAACAATGCGATGGAGCTCCACGCGCTCGTCGGAGGTGAGCGGCGGTGCGTCCCGGTGCCGGAGCACAACTGTCTGTATCCGCTGGTCCAGGCTGGAACGTTGCTGAACTTTGTCGACGAAGTGTTGGCTGGTGGTCGGTAGTGTCTCACCGGAATGGTTGCGGGAACCAAACAAACGGGAAGCGGCGCTCCTACTGACGTGACCAACCTGCTGGCCGAGCGCGGGCTGCGCGCTGTGGACTGCACCGAAATTACGGGCTTGCCGCTGCGCGACGGGGACCGGGCCACGTTTCGAGTCGAGTTGGCCGATGGGCGTCTCGTCAAGGTTCGACGGCTCGAAAGCGATGCCGTCGCCGCCGAACTGAATGACGTGCTTCGCGCCGCACCGGCAATCTTCACCAAGCCGATCGTTCAACACGGACCATTCCTTGTCGAGCCGTGGATCTACGGAACACCGCTCGACACGTTGCCCTGCCATATCGAGTACGTCGTCATCGCCGCTCAGGCCTTGGCTGACCTGCACTGTGTCGCGCTCCCCGGGCTCGCACCCGAGGTTCCCATCGGGCCGCTGGTTGCCAAGTTCCGCGATGAGCTTGAACAACTGACAGGTGCTGGATTGCTCAGAGACGACGACGCACGTCGTCTGGAGGACCGGATCCGTCTGGCTGGCGACCCGCAGACGACGCCGACGGGTCTCTGCCACTCCGACCTGTGCGCCGAGAACATGGTCGTCGACGAGCACGGTGTGCTGCATGTGATCGACAATGAGCGGGTTGGCCGTGGCACTGCGCTCGACCGGGATCTGGCGCGCACCCGTTACCGATGGCCAATGACCTTGGACCACCGCGCAAAATTCGACGATGCGTACCGAGCTCGGCGGGTCGAGCTTGGTCGGCCGTACCCAGCGCGTGGGAACGAGGACGAGATTCGACGGATGTGGGACGCGATCGTCGTCGTGGGGAGCGCCGCGCTGCGCCGGCAAGCCCCCGAGCATCAGTTGCGCTTCACCCTGGAACATCTCCGGTCGATGATCTCCGGTTGGCGCGAATGACCTCGGCCGTCAGTGGAAACTTTCGGTTCGTGGATGAGACGGTCCGCGTCCAGATCGACAGCGATCCGGTGGGCTTGACATGGCTGGGTGAGTTCGTTGAGCCGTGGTTCGTCGCGGACCATTCAGGTCGTTTCGGGACGACCGTCAGCGTCGCCATCGACCCCCAGATCGACGACCGGATCGCCCGGACGCTTGCGGCGGCCAACGACGAGGCGGTCTGCGTCCTGCTCGACCGCGGTCCGGTGGTGTTCCCGGCGGTCCGTTCTGGCGATGCCTGGTCGGTCGCCGATGTCGACCGCGGTTTCGTCTTCGAGGTGGACGGCGAGTCGATAACCATTTTCGGCCCGGCGGGCACGCGTCGGCATCGCTTCTTTCTGTTACGGGTGTTGCGCGAGGTCTTGGCGGGACGAGTACGAGCCCAGCCGGAGATGCTGGATCTACACGCCGCGGCGATCGGTACCGGCGTGGGCGGTGTCGTGATCTGCGGTCATCGTCGCGCCGGCAAGACGACGACGACATGTCGAGCGCTGGCGGCAGGCGCCTCATTGATTTCCAACGACCGAGTGCTGGTCGACATGAGCGCCTCGACCCCGGTGGTCCGTGGCGTGCCGACGGTGGTGGCGATGCGTCCGCCTGTGGACGAACTGTTCCCTGTGCTGCGTAACACCGCCGATCGGCGCAGCTATCTGAGAAGTGACGAGCATGCAACAGCGGCGGAGGCCAGCCGCAGCGACGTGTTAGCACCGCACGATCTTGCCAGCCGACTGGGCGCCACTGCGGTGGCCGACAGTCCACTGGCAGCGGTGATCTTCCCTCGGTTCACCGACGACCCGAATGGGCCATCCTTTGAGCCGGTGGCGGATCTGGCGGAGCTGTTGCGCGGCAATCGATACGCGGGTGATCACTATTTCACGCCAACGCTCTTTGCCAGTCCGGCACCCGCGCCGTCGGAGGCGGCGGTCGATGCGGCGATCGGCACCCTGGCGTCCGGTGGGGTGGTCGGTCTGTGGGCCAACCTCCAGCGCGATGTGTTCGGGTCGATGGATCGATGGCTCACCGAGCTAGCCGATCAGGTTGTCGCAGGCTCGCGATGAGCCGCCGACCTTGTGTGGTGGTCATCACCAAGGGCCTGCCTGGACACCGGCGTCGGCTGGTGCCGATCGTCCATCAGCTGGTTCTCCAGGGAGGCGCCGTGCATGTGCTCGACGCCGAAGACTCGCGCGGCCAGTGGGAGTCGATCGGCGCTTCGTGGATCGATCTGTTCGCCGACGGCTCGCTCGACCAGGCTGATCCTGCGTCAACCCCCAGGTCGTTCCGCCAGATCGCCTTTGCCGTCCGGTGCGGCCGACAGATGGCCGCCCGGATTGCGCCGTTGCGGCCGAGCCTGATCGTTCACGATCAAGCGGCGGTCACTGGGTGGGTGGTCGCAACCGAACTCGAGCTGCCGCGAGTTCAGTTGTGCTCGCGCAGTGTGCTCGACGGGCTCGACGCCTACGCCCCCGTGATGGCCCGTGGGCGCAGCCGAATTGCCGACGAGTGTGCCGCCGCTGCGGAGACACTGCGCGCCTGGGGGTTGGCCGACGCCAGTCCGTTCAGCTTCCTGACGTTGCGCAGCGATGTCTTGAACGTCTACCCGGAACCTCCGCAGTTCCTCACCCAGGACGAGCGCGCCAGCCTGGAGCCGGTCGTCTTCGTCGGGTCGCTCGCGGCCAGCGTCGACGACGCGGTGCCCTCGCGTTCGACCGCGCCCGCCATTGGCGGGCCGATGCGCGTCCTCGGTTCGTTCGGCACAGTGATCTGGGCGCTATTTCAGGCCAGAGGCGATCGCTGCGTTACGCGCGGTCGATGCTGCGGCGGCCGATGTCGATGCACGCATCGTCTTCACCACCGGTGGATTCGACGTCTCGGACGTACGGTTCGAGAACCTGCACGTCGTCAACTGGCTCGACCAGTGGCAGCACTTGCAGACCACTGATGTGTTCATCACCCACCACGGCCTGAAGTCGACGCACGAGGCGACGGTGCTCGGCGTTCCGATGGTCGGCCTGCCGGTGTACGGCGATCAGCGTGGACTGAGCACCCGTTGCGCCGATCTTGGACTCTCGGTGGGGCTCGATCCGATCACCGACGCCGCCCCAACATTCACCGACATAGCCGCCGCGCTCCATTCCGTCCGGGCGAACCGGCCAACGATGCTCGAACGTCTCGCCGAGGCCCGTGAGTGGGAGCTGCACACGCTGGCCCAACGTCCGGCCGCAGCGCGCCGCATTCTGGAGTGCTGTGCGGCGTCCTATTTGGGCTGAAGGGTGGGGCTGACCACCTCGCGGAAGTACGGACTGGTGGCGCGCACGACGTTCGCCGGGCCTTGCATTTCGACGGTGCCGTCGCGCATGACCACCAGCTGGTCGCAATGCTCCAACGTGGAAAGCCGGTGAGCGATGATCACCACGATCATCCGTTCGCGCAGCGTCGCCACCGTGTCGTGGACGATCGCCTCCGACCGGGTGTCGAGCGCGCTGGTTGGCTCGTCGAGCACCAGAATCCCTGGGTTGCGCACCAATGCTCGGGCGATCCCAATGCGCTGGATCTGCCCGCCCGACAGGTTGCGAACAGCGCTGCCGATCTGCGTGTCGAGACCCTGCGGGAGCGCCTCGATCTCGGCCGCGAGGCCCACGGCGATGAGCGCATCCTCCACTGCTGATCGCGGGATCGAGTCATCGAGAAAGGTGATGTTGTCGAGCACCGAGGTGTGCAGCAGGCGCACGTCCTGAGGAACGAAACCGACACGGCGCCGCCACGACGTCAGCGAAAGCTCGCTGGCGGGGGTGCCATTGAGGTGGATGGCACCGCTGGTCGGCTGACGCAGTCGCAGGATCAGTTGGGCGAGCGTGGTCTTACCGCTGCCGGACACGCCGACGATGCCAATGGCCTCGCCTCGGCGAAGGGTGACGTCTACTCCGTTGAGGGCGTCGTCGGTACTGTCGGTGAATCGATAGGAGACGTCGTTCAAGCGAAGTTCGTCGATGTCCCCGATTGGGGCGCCGCCTTCCACGTCGGCGGCGTCGGCTAGGGACGCGGCGAACTGTTCCGCGGAATCAAGAAATGGCGATGTCTCGGTGATGATTTGGTAGGCGGTTTGAGCTCCGAGTGCGTAGGTCAGACCGCGCAGCAGCAACAGCGCGGTCGAGCCGATCGACTCGACCGAGCTCGAGCCGCGTTGGGCGATAAACGCGATCGCAATCACGCTGAGCAACAACCCAACGTATTGGTACAGCGGTTGGGTGAGTCCGCCGATCAACGTCTGGCGAGTGCGGGCCCGTTCGATCTCGTCGCTCATCCCGTCGAGTCGGCGGGTGAACGCCTCGGTGGCGTCGAACACCTTGATGTCACGTCCGAGGGTCGCGACCTCGGTGAGTTCGTCGTTGTATTTCCGGGTGAGCCCGATCAGTCGTTGGCTGCTGCTGCGCGACAGGCCGACCACCGGGCGCAGCGCCCTGGAGAGCACGACCCCGGCCAAGGTCAACAGTCCGGCGACGAGTGGACTGATCAGGACGGCGGTGATCAGAAAGACCAACAGCGTCAGAGAACTGCGGATCAGTTCGGTGACGCGCAGCAGTACCAACCCACCACGCTGGACAAATTCCATCACCGTCGCCAGTGCGCCGACGCGATCGGTCGACTGGCGTTCCCAACTGGCGGCGAGCCAGCGCTGCAACAGGTTGGCCCGCGCCGCTTTCTGCCAGCGGGCCACGGTGCGAGCGCGCAACCACAGCTGGGCAACGGATAGCGCGAGGGCCAACAACACCAAGCCGACGATGATCACCGCTAGCGTCCACACGTCGACGCTCAGGGAGAATGGTCCGAGCTTCCCCCGATATGTCGTCTCGTCCTCGGCGATAGTCGAGGCCCAGGGCACCAGCAGAACGAGGGCAACCGCCTCGAGCTGGGCGACGAGCGCGGCGAGAAAGCCGATTGCCACCAGCGGGCGGCGTGAGGCTCGGAAACGGCGTAGATCGTTGAGAAACTCAGGTCGCGCCACGGTCACCGAACCAAACGCACGCGGTCGCACAGACGCGCATTACCTGCGAGCCTTCAATGCCTTCTCGATGTAGCTGGTGTTGAACAGCCGCGTCGCAGCGAAGCCCTTGGCCTCCGGAACCGTTTCCTGCAGCAGCGCGAGTACCGCTTCTGCCTCGTCGAGATGGGGGACCGGTTGCTCTTCGAACTGCGTGACGATCTGATCGTAGGTGGACTTCGTCTTCTCCGACACCGGCTGCTTCAACATCTCGGCGATGGTCGCCTGCCCGCCCGACGAGTCGTTCTTGAATCGAGTGGTGGCCTCGACATATGCGCCAAGAAAGTCGACGAGCAGGTCTTCATTGGCCGTTGCGAAGCCGAGGTCACGCTGACGCTGACAAACGGAAAGACCTCGCCCGATGTGCTGAGATCGACGAGGATTTTGCCACCGGTCTTGTCCAACGCAGCTGGGGCAGACGACGTCGACAGGATCACTCCATCGATCTGTCCGGCGACGAACGCCGCCAGGCGTTCGCTGCTGCCGCCAAGGCTGAGCAGCTCGACGTCCCTGCCTGGCTCAAGGCCTGCGCCGCGCAGCACCTTGGAGGTGAAGAAGTCCGATGGCGATCCGGCGCCCGACACCCCAACACGCTTGCCCGCCAGATCGGCTACCGAGTTGATCCCCGGGCCCCCGAGGAACTGGTAGATGACCCGACGCAACGAGACCGCCACTACATCGAGCTTGGCACCTTGAACGATCGCGTTCTGCGGGACCGGCCCAGCGATCAGGCCGACGTCGATATCGCCGCTGACCATCGCCGCGATGGCGTTCGGGCCGGGTTGGATCAACTGCCATTCGACGTCGATCCCGGCCTTCTTGAAGATGCCCGCGGTGACCCCGTACGGCACGATGGCGAACTCGGCGTTGGGTGAGGCCAACGCGACGTGGACGGTGCGGTTCGCTTTGGAGGACGATGAGTCGTTGCTACACGCCGCGATCGAGGCGACCGCGATGAGCCCAGTGCTGACCCGCCAGAGCCAGGAGGTACGGGTTGGCATGAATTTGAAAAGTCCTTCAGTTGAGAACGGAACCGCCGAGCCAACCTAGCCGCGCCGTGGTTGGCGACCCAACGCTTCGTCCGGTGATTGGCGGCGCAGCCACGTCCACACCAGGCGGTGCAACGGCAGGCGACGCTGGCGACTCGCGAGAAAGCGGGGAAACGCGACCAGCGATCGCGCCAGGGAGGTTTCGTGGCGTGTGCGATGGGTCAGCCACAGCAGTCGGAACTCGCGTGAGAGCCGCAAACGGGGATCCGCTGGCGCGGTCGCCAAACGGAACTCCAGATTGGTCCAACGTGGACGCGGCCGTGACGACAGATGGGGGACCACCCAACCGGGGACCGTCACGCCGAAGTCGACGAGCAGCGCCAACGCGTCGCAGACCGGCAACGACAAATGCTGGGTGTCGACGTGGTCGACGAACGAACGCCAGAACGCCTCGTCGGCTTCGGCGATGATCGCCGTGGCATCTACCACCCACTGCAGCGGCGGGACGCGCTTCCACCCGAAGCGATGTACGCAGGCGATCAACAGGTTGTCGTGCGTTGCAGGGACGCGCACGGTGACGCCATCGATCGTTAGCTCCTGGGAGCCGTTCCAGATCATTCGATTCGCCGACTCGCTGCGATGATGCAGGACGTTCCAATGCAGATCGACCGTGTCGCCATCGGGACCGGTCGCAGTCAGCGCGTGCTTGCTTCCGGCAGGCCGTGTTGGGTCGACCCGATGGTCGATGGTCCAGCCGGCGGCGATCAGAGTGTCTTGAGCAAGGACGAACTGGTCGATGCGGACCGCCGCGTCGATGTCGGCCATCGCCCGCAGCTCGGCGTCGAGAACTCCCGCGGCAACCAACGCGACGCCCTTGAACACCAGCGGTTCGATCCCCACCGTCCGCAGAACGCTGGCCATCGCCGCGGTCGTCCGCCGGCGGCGTTGATCGCCGGCAAGGTTGCGTTGTCGGTCGGCATCGGCGGTCGCTCGCCACGGATGGTCGGCGTCGAGTAGATGGTCGAGGAGTGGCACCATCCGCCGCGAACCGCGGTCCAAGCGCTCGACGGGTATTTGCTCGGCCCAGGCGACGAACGTCGCCATGGTGTCCGGGGTTGGAGCGATGACGGTTCGCAGCAGCAGGAGTTGGTCCGCTGTAAACACGTTGGCTGGCAATCCGGTTGATCGCGTTGACACTCGGTTTGACCTTCCAGCTGTTGCTCGGCCTTAGTATGGCACGGACGCCGCGCTGGCTCGCCTGCCATCGGTGCGCATACAGGTGCGGGGGTACCGATGAATCAGGGAGCGCTTGCTCCGAACGTGGTATTGATTGCGTTGGACGCGTTCAGTCATCGCGTCCGGTTGATGCCGATCGCCGCTGAGATCGTCCGCCAGGGAGCAAACCTGATTGTCGTCGACTCGACAGAGTCGGCCTTGTTTTGGGGCGACGTCGGCGCATCGGTCGTCGACTTGTTCGCCGACGGCACGATCGAGGATGCCGATCCGTGGACGATCCCGTGGGCGGCGCGCCGCATCACCTTTGCGGCAATGTTCGGTAAGCAGCTCGCCCGCCGACTGGCACCGTTGCGTCCGTCGTTGATCGTCCACGATCAATTCGCTGTCGTCGGTTGGGTAGTGGCCAACGAACTGAACCTGCCGCGGGTGACGTTGTGTGGACGGTCAGCGTTCTGCACCGAGCGCGAGTGGGCCCCGATCGCCCAACGCGGGCTGCTGCATATTGCCGACGAATGTCATCGAGCGGTCGACACGTTGCGCAGCTGGGGGATGCCAAACGCCTCGCCGTTCAGCTTCGTGACCCTGCACAGCGACGACCTGAACGTGTACGCCGAGCCGGCGCAGTATCTCAACGAGGCCGAGCGAGCGATGCTCGACCCTGTGGTGTGCAGCGGGTCGGTCAACCTCGACGGCCGGACGCCTCCGAACCCGGCGCTGATCTTTCCGGTCCCGACTCCGGCTCCGACACGGCAGATGACCCGGCTGTATGTCGCCTTCGGAACGGTGATGTTGCAGTACTGGGCCGACGAAGCGATCGGCATTATCCGCTCGGTCGCCGAAGCCACCGAGGCGAACCCGCAGCTGACCGCGCTCGTGTCGTTGGGTGGCGCGGATCTCGCTGGCAAGGTCAGCGATCTCGCCAGCTCACGGTTCCGGGTCGTTGACTTCGTCGACCAGTGGCAGGTGCTGACCGAGGCCGATGTGTTCTTGACCCACCATGGGATGAAATCGACACACGAGGCGATCTATCACGGCGTGCCGATGATCGGCTGTCCGTTTCACGCCGACCAGCCTCAGGTCAGCGCGCGCTGCGCAGAGATGGGCATGTCGGTCCCGCTTGTCGACGACTGGGATTACGAACGCTCGGCCGACGATGTGCTCGCCGCATTGGCTGCCGTTGAGGATCAGCGGCTCGAGATGGCTGACCGATTCGCCGAAGCACGTCAATGGGAACTCGATGCGATCGCGGCGCGCCCGGCGATCGTCCGTCGAATGCGGGACATGGCTAGCTGAGCTCGGGAGCACGCTAGATGGCTCCGCCGGCAGCTGTCGGCGGGTCGGTGGTCTGTAAGGAGTTCCAGAGTTGGTGTTCGAGTTCGACGAACCGTGGCTCGATGCGCACCTCTTCCGGGCGCGGCCGCCCGAATGGAACGGTGGCGGTGGTGCGCACCCGACCGGGACGATCGGTCATCACCACGATGCGATCGGCCAGGAACAGCGCTTCGGAGATGTCGTGCGTCACCAAGATCACCGTGCACGTCGTCACGCTGCAGATTCGGGCCAGCTCAGACTGCATCTGTTGACGGGTGATCGCATCGAGCGAGCCGAACGGTTCGTCCAACAACAGCACCTTCGGCATCGCCGCCATCGCTCGTGCCAGATTGACGCGTTGCTGCATGCCGCCAGAAAGTTGGTGGGGGTAATGGTCAGCGAACGTCGTCAGACCAACCAGATCGAGGGCCCAGGCGACGCGTTCGCGCTGCTCCGCCGCGGTGTTGGTGCCGCGCATCTGGAGTCCGTACCGAACGTTTGCCGCGGCGGTACGCCATGGCAGGAGCGATGGCTGCTGAAAGACCATCGCTCGGTCCGGCCCGGGCCCGACGACCGGTTTGCAACCGACTTCGATCCTGCCGCTCGACGCAGGGATCAGGCCGGCGATCAGGTTGAGCAGCGTGCTCTTTCCGCATCCTGACGGGCCCAGCAGGGCAACGAATTCGCCATCGGCGACAGATATCGAAACCGGCTCAAGCGCCGCCGTGGGCGCGCCGCGTCTGGCGGCTGCCTCATAGATTTTGGTCACGTTGCGTAGCTCGACCGACGTCACGCTGGCCGCCAGCGGGCGAGGCGTCGCTCGATGAAGCGCAGGGCGGCGGTCAGGATCAGCGAACTGGCTGCGACGATCAAGACGCCGACCATCGCCACGTCGCTGCGCAGCGTGTAGCCAGCACGGGTGATCATCGAGCCGATGCCGGTCTTACCGAGGAAGAACTCGGCGACGACGACCCCGATCAGACCCTGGCCAATCGCCAGGCGGATCCCGGTCATGATGTACGGCAGCGCGGTGGGTAACGCCAGGGTGCGGAAGATCTGCATGTCGTTGGCGCCGAACACTCTGGAGACGCGCAGCAGTTGGGGATCGATCGCCCGCACACCAGAGGTGGTGTTGATCACGATCGGAAAGAACGCGGTTAAGAACACCACGACAACTCGCGACTGATCCCCAACCCCGAACCACAGCAGGATCAACGGGATCAGGGCCAGCCGCGGCGTGGCGTACAGGATCGAGATGAACGGATCGATAATCGCGTTGATCCGCCGGTACCAGCCGATGACGATGCCCAGCGGCACGCCGATCCCGATCGCCAACGACATCCCCGAGAGGAATAAACGCAGACTGGCCAGGCCATTGCGTTGCAGCTCGCCGGTGCGAACCAGCTCGCGAAACGCGGTGAAGACCCGGCTCGGCGAGCTGGTAAACAGCGGTTCGATCCACCGATGCCGCGCCGAGAGCTCCCACAGGATCAGAAATGCGACCACGGCAAGTGCCGAGATGATCCGCAGCTCGCGCTTCGACGGTTCTCGACGTGACCACGGTTGGCGCGGTGGTGGAGAGAGGTCGGTATCGCCGATCATGGAATTCTGAATCTGAGATGCGGTGCGAGGTCACCTCTGGCCGTACGGTCTGCATCCGTTGAGGGAAACCGTCCCGGCGCCGCTCCGCGACAGTATGGCACGTCAAGACCCGCTGACGACGCGTACCGTGGCGGGTTAGACGAGGTGCGGGGGTATCCGATGGGCCAAGGAGCGAGTGCTCCAGTCGTGGTGTTGATCAGCGTGGATCAGTCCAGCCATCGTGGTCGGTTGACGCCGATCGCCACGGAGCTGGTTCGCCAAGGTGCCAACCTGTTCGTGGTCGATTCGCTGGACAACGCTGATTACTGGCGAACGATCGGCGCTTCCGTCGTCGATCTGTTCGCCGATGGGACACTCGAGGATGCCGATGCTCGGTCGATCCCCCAGCCAGCGCGCCGGGTGACCTTTGCTGCCAAGTTCGGCAAGCAGCTCGCCCGTCGATTGGCGCCATTGCGTCCGTCGTTGATCGTCCACGACCAGTTCGCCGTCGTTGGCTGGGTGGTGGCCAACGAGCTGAGTCTGCCACGGGTTACGCTGTGCGGCCGCTCCGCGTTTTGCACCGAGCGGCATTGGGACCCGATCGCCGAGCGTGGGCTGCTGCACGTCTCCGACGAATGCCATCAAGCCGTCGCCACATTGCAGAGTTGGGGGTTGACCAGCGCATCCCCGTTCAGCTTCGTCACCCTGCACAGCGACGACCTCAACGTGTACGCGGAGCCGCGGCAATTTCTGAACGAGGCAGAACAGGCGATGCTTCATCCGCTTGTCTGTAGTGGCTCGCTGGATATCGACCGCCAGATGCCCTCGTCGGGTGCGGTCGCCTTCCCGTCCGAGGCACCGCAGATGATCCGGATGTACGTTGCCTTCGGGACGATGATCTGGCGGTACTGGTCGGACGAAGCGGTCGGCATCCTTCGGGCAGTCGCCTCGGCTACCCGAGCCAATCCTCGTGTGACCACTCTGGTCACGTTGGGCGGCGCCGCTATCGCTAACCAGGTCAGCGAGCTGAACAGCGCACGGCTGCGCCTCGTCGACTTCGTCGATCAGTGGCAGGTGCTGTCGCAGACCGACGTGTTCTTGACTCACCACGGTCTGAAGTCAACGCATGAGGCGATCTATCACGAGTTGCCGATGATCGGCTGCCCGTTTCATGCCGATCAGCCTGACATCAGCGCGCGCAGTGCGGAGATGGGGCTGTCGGTTTCCCTGGTCGACGATCGGGACTACGAGCGCTCGGCCGACGACGTGCTTGCTGCGCTGGCGACGGTCGAAGAACGCGCCGCCGAGAATGCTGAACGGCTCGCCGAGGCTCGACAGTGGGAGTTGGATGCGATCGCGGCGCGTCCGGCGATCGTGCGTCGCCTGTTGGACATCGCCGATTCGGCGCGGTGATGGGCTCGGCAACCTCCAGCGCGGGCGCGCATTAGCCGGTGGACTTCAGCGCCTCGTCGATGTACGTCGTGTTGAACAGCCGCTCCACTTTGAAGTCCTTGGCCTTGGGTTCCGTAATGGCGATGATGTCAAGCACTCTCTGAGATTCCTGTACCTCTGGCGCCGGTGTCTCGTCGAGCAGGTCGACAAACAACTTGTAGCCATCGGCGACTAGCACCGGATCAGGCTGGTTGGTCTCCTTGGCGATCACCTTCTGTGCGCCCTCACTGTCGGTCTTGAAACGTTTGATCGACTCAACAAAAGCCTTCAAGAAGTCAACGATCAACGTGTTGTTCTTTGCCGCGTACCCCTTGTCGACAGCCAACGACATAAACGGCCAGGCGATGTCTGACTTGCTGAGGTCGACCAGCACCGACCCGCCGGCCTTGGCCACGGCGTTGGCCACCGACGGGAGCCCGACGATCGTCGCATCGGCCTGGCCGGCGACCATCGCCGCAATCCGTTCAGGTCCACTGCCCATCGTCCGCATCTCGACATCGGTTTCTGGATCCAGTCCCGCGTCGCGAAGAAGTTCCGCGGCGAAGAGGTCAGTGGGGGTGCCAGGTCCGGAGATGGCGATGACCTTGCCGGCGAGATCCTTGACCGAGGTGATCCCTGGACGGGCGACCAGCGCGAAGAGAATGTGGTGCAGTGGAACAGCGATGATCTCCAGATTGGCGCCTTGAACGATGGCGTTTTCGCCAGTGGGAGCGGCGACCTGGGCGATGTTGATATCGCCGCTCACCAGACCAGCGATCGCCAGTGTTCCTGGGTTGAGAACCGTCCAGTCGACGTCCAAACCATGGTCCTTGAAGATCCCGTTGGCGACGCCATAGGGAATCAGCAACGTTTCTGCGCTAGCCGCCGAGAGCGCGACGCGAACCTTGCGGCTGGCGGCCGATTGTGGTTTCGCGTCTCCACCGCACGCAACGGTTGAGAGCGCCAGCGCCGCGACGGCACCGAGTCCTAAGACGCGCCTGACAATCATTGAGCCCCGCTTTCGTTGATGCAGTAGACGGCTGGCAGACACTAACTGACGAGGTGCCATTGCGGAATGATGGGATCGGCCGGATTCCACCCAGCGACGAAGCCGATCCGGTCCGGGGACTAACCTGCGTGCCACGAGGCGAGAGATGGGGCACAACGATGGGTGATCAACAGCCGCAGGATGCGATCGATGCGTTGCAGTGGGAACAACGACGGTTCCCGCCTTCGGACGAGTTCAAGCGCACCGCGTTGTTGACCGACACCTCGATGTACGAGGCGGCCAACGAGGACTTCGAAGGCTTCTGGGCTGGCCAGGCCGGCCAGTTGGTCACCTGGTTTCGTGATTGGGACACGGTGCTGGAATGGGATCTGCCCAACGCCAAGTGGTTCGTCGGCGGACAGCTGAACGTGTCGTACAACTGCCTCGATCGGCATGTCGAGGCGGGCCGCGGCGATCGTGTCGCGTTCCATTGGGAGGGCGAGCCGGGCGACAGCCGGACGATCACCTATGCCGATCTGCTCGACGAGGTCCAGCGCTTCGCCAACGTCCTCAAGGGCCTCGGCGTAGCCAAGGGCGACCGCGTCAACATCTATCTGCCAATGATTCCCGAGGCGGCCGTGGCGATGCTGGCTTGTGCGCGCATCGGCGCGCCGCACAGTGTGGTGTTCGGTGGCTTCGCCGCCAAGAGCCTGATGGATCGGATCAACGACGCCCAAGCCAAGGTGCTGATCACGGCCGATGGGGGCTACCGACGTGGCGAGGTGTTTGCCCTCAAGCCGCACGCCGACGAAGCGTTGGAACACACCCCGTCGATTGAGAGCGTGGTCGTGGTGCAGCGTGGCCACAACGAGGTCGAGATGGTCGACGGGCGCGACCACTGGTACCACGATCTGATGGCTACTGCGGACGCCGTCTGTGCGCCGGAGCCGATGGACAGCGAGGACCTGTTGTACCTGCTGTACACCAGCGGCACGACGGGAACCCCGAAGGGGATCATGCACACCACCGGCGGCTACCTAGTGCAATGCGCGTTCACCCACAAGTACGTGTTCGACCTGCACGACGACGATGTCTTCTGGTGCACGGCCGATGTCGGCTGGGTCACCGGGCACTCCTACATCGTCTACGGGCCGTTGGCCAACGGGGCGACCAGCGTGATGTACGAGGGCGTCCCCAACTTCCCGGGCAACGACCGGCTATGGGCGATCATCGAGCAGTACGGCGTCACCAAGTTCTATACCGCGCCCACGGCGATCCGTACGTTCATGAAATGGGGCGCGCAGGAGCCAGCCAAGCATGACCTGTCATCGCTACGTCTGATCGGCTCGGTCGGCGAGCCGATCAACCCCGAGGCGTGGATGTGGTACCGGGAACACATCGGCGGCGGCCACTGTCCGGTGGTCGACACGTGGTGGCAGACCGAGACCGGGGCGATCATGATCAGCCCGTTGCCCGGTGCGACCACTACCAAGCCAGGTTCGGCCACGTTCGCGCTACCCGGTATCGGCGCCGAGGTGGTCGACGATGCCGGCAACCTGGTCACCCACGGCGGTGGGTATCTGACGTTGACCCGTCCGTGGCCAGCGATGCTGCGCGGCATCTGGGGCGATCCCGATCGTTACCAGAAGACGTATTGGGACCGTTACCCGGGTCGCTACTTCGCTGGCGACGGGGCCAAGTTGGACGACGATGGGTACCTGTGGTTGCTCGGTCGCGTCGACGACGTGATGAACGTCAGCGGCCACCGCATCTCCACCACCGAGGTCGAGTCGTCGCTAGTCAGCCACCCGTCGGTGGCCGAAGCCGCCGTCGTCGGGGCGAACGACCCAACCACCGGGCAGGCGATCATCGCCTACGTCACCCTGCGCGGCGGCGAGGACGTCGATATCGCCGCGTTGCGCAATTACGTCGGCGAAGACATCGGCCATATCGCCAAGCCGAAGACGATCTACTTCACCCCGGATCTACCGAAGACGCGCAGCGGCAAGATCATGCGCCGCCTGTTGCGCGACGTGGCCGAGGGGCGCAACCTTGGCGATACCACGACTCTGGCCGACGCCAGCGTGGTCGAAGAACTGCAACGCCGAGCCTCCGGTACCTCCGAGGACTGATCCACGGCCTCCTCGACCGGTTTGGGTGGTCAGACCGCGTGATAGCGAGGTTTCGCCACCCAAAGCGAGCCGGGAACGGTGGTGCGGCCACGGTTTGGGTGGTCAGACCGCGTGATGGCGGGGTTTCGCCACCCAAAGCGAGTCGGGAGGGAGGGTCTCATCGCCATACTTGATGCGTGCCGATCCTGCTTGACGCCGAACGGATCAGCGCGTCCCGCCCTGATCGGCCGTTGTTTACCGACCTCTCGCTGACCGTCAGCGACGGTGACCGGATCGGCGTGGTGGGGATCAACGGCGCCGGCAAATCGACCTTGTTGCGGATGTTGGGTGGTGAGCTGTTGCCGGAAACAGGCACCGTCCGCCGCGGCAATGGCGTACGTGTGGGCTTTGCCGGCCAGCATCCCGTGCTCCCCGCAGGCACCGTGACCGAGGTGATTGGCGGGACATGGCAGAGCCGGGCGATGCTCGACCGGCTGGGGATGAGCGATCTTGCCGAGCGGCGCACCGACGAGCTGTCCGGTGGGCAGATCAAACGTGTCGCTCTCGTCCAGGTTCTGGCGAACGAGCTCGATTGTCTGATCCTCGACGAACCGACCAACCATCTCGACCTGGACGCCATCCAATACTTGGAGGAATGGCTGGCTGACTTCCGTGGCGGCCTGGTAATGGTCACCCACGACCGCCACACCCTGGATCGGGTGACCACCAAAGTGTTGGAGATCGATCGCGGCTCGACGTACCTCCACGTGCCGTCGGAACGCTCCAAGGGCTCTGGCTATGCGGCGTACCTAGCGGGTCGCGCCGAGCGTGAGGAACGCGCCGCGGCCGACGAGCAAACCCGGCGCACGCTTGCAGCCCGCGAGTTGGTCTGGCTGCGGCGTGGGGCACCAGCACGCACCAGCAAGCCGAAGGCGCGCATCGACGCCGCGCTGACGCTGATCAACACACGTCAGCAAGCTGCTGCCCGCCAGGGGGATCTCGGCCTCAACCTGGGCACCAAGCGGTTGGGCAACAACGGCATCGAACTGCTCAATGCTGCCTTCACCTGGCCGGACGGCAGCCACGTGCTCAACCCGTTGACGGCGACCATCGAGCCTGGCGACCGAATCGGCATCGTTGGGCCGAACGGTGCGGGTAAGTCGACGTTGCTCGACCTGATCGCCGGTCGGCTGCACGCGGTTGGCGGAGAGATCCGTCTGGGCAAGACCGTGCACATCGGCTACTACGACCAGATGGGTCGCGCTCTCCCGCTGGACAAGCGTGTACGCGAGGTGGTCGCTGGCGACAAGGTCGCGCCCAGTTATGAGGACGCCGCGCTGATGCGTCGATTCTGGTTCGACGGCGACGCCCAGTTCGCCCCGATCGGCACGCTGAGCGGTGGCGAGCGTCGGCGTCTGCAGCTGATGCTGACGCTGCTGGAACAACCAAACGTGTTGTTGTTGGACGAGCCGACCAACGACTTGGACCTCGACACGTTGCGTGCTTTGGAGGACTTCCTCGACACCTGGAAGGGCATCGTCGTCACCGTCAGCCACGACCGCGCCTTTCTCGACCGGGTGACCGATGAGTTGCTGGCGTTGGATGGCAACGGGGGAGCGCGCTGGATCCGCGGTGGGATCGCCGCCTGGTTGGCCGAACGTGCCAACCCCGAGGCAGGGGCGACGTCGCCACGCAAGGTCGCTGCTCAAACAGCCGCCCCAAAACCCGCTGTCACCACCAAGCCAACGGGTCGCAGCGGTTCGACGCTTCGCCGGCTGGTCGCCCAGACCGAACGAGAACTGGCCGCCGTGACGAAGCGCCGGGACGAGTTGATCGCCCAACTGTCGGGTGAGTCATCGCCGTCCCGACTCGGCGAGCTGGGCGCCGAGCTGACCGCCGTGCAAGCCAGGCTCGATGCCACCGAGGCCACCTGGCTGGAACTCCACGAAGAGGCTGACGACCAGGGGATTGCCCTGTAACGCCGTACTCGCCACCCGCGCCTGAAGTGTCGGTTCTGTATGGAGTGCCCGATGTCTGGCTGGTAGCTTTGCCCGGCTTGCTCCGTGCGAGGTTCCGATTGATCCACCTGCATTGCTCCTATCACAAGTGCCTCACCGTCTTGTTTCAACGAGTGATGCGCGCTGTGCTTCGACCCCTGCAACCAGAAGGCGCCTCCTACAAGCACTTCAAGAGCTGGATCGACGACTACTACGCGAACAAGTCGAGCTATCGGTTCGCCTCGGTGAACAATCACGCCGTCGACCTGGACCGGCTGGGCAGCGATGCGCGGATCACGAGGTTCGTGCGAGATCCCCGTGATCTGGTGGTGTCTGGATACTTCTACCATCGTCGCGGAGCAGAGCAGTGGTGCAATATCGAATCGCCCAGCGATGAAGACTTTCGCGTGGTCAATGGTGTCGTGCCATCGGCTGTGCGCCAAGGTGAGAGCTACGCGCAGTGCCTCCAGCGTCTGTCCGTCGAGGAAGGATTGACTGCCGAGATCGAGTTTCGGGCGCGCCACTTTGCGTCGATGCTGGACTGGACGGCGGACTCCGATCAGATCTTGACGTTCCGCTATGAGGACATCGTCGGCAACGAACCGGCCACCTTTCGCAGGCTGCTCTCATTTCATGAGTTCGAGCGGCCGCGCATCGCCCTTGGCGTCGCGGCCGCAAAGGTCATGACGACCTCGAAGGCACGAAGCCGAACCACGCACGTGCGCGATCCGCAACCCGGCCAATGGCGTCGTCACTTTTCGGCGGAACTCGGCGAGCTCTTCAACAGCGGCCACGCAGAGATTCTCGATCGCTACGGGTATCCGCACGGCTGACGCCTCCGGGCCGGCACGTCGTTTCGTCTCAGCGGTTGTAGTCCAACTGCCGAAGCAACGCTGCGTCCAGCGACGACCACCACTCCATGTCGCCCGGTCCAGATTCATTGCGCCACGTTGCGTTGGCGTAGTAGTCGGCGATTTCACTCGCACTGCGGGTTGAGCCTTTGACGTCGCGCGCCAACGGTCGAATCGGCTCGACGTCGACCTGAAGTTGCTCGGCAATCAGACTGATGGTGTGTTGCTGATCGGCGACGAGATCCTCGAAGCGCACGATCTGGAACCCGGCAAGATCGGCGAGCTCGACGTATCTCGCGGACTTCAATGCCCACAGTTGGCGGATGTCGCCGATCGGTACTTGCAAGCGCTCTCGACGGAGCGGTACGTGGGCCAGCTTGCCCGCGTGATCGACATCGATGTGGTACGGATGTCGCCGAAGCGATGTCAGCCAAGCGACCGGGTGTTTGACGATGGCGATGCATCGCACCCCACCCTGCTGGGCGCGCCGCACGGTTTCGTTGGTGATGTACGCATGCTTCCAGCCGAGCGTTCGTGGGTAGACAGCTCGGTCCCATCCGTCGAGGGCGGCCCGCTTCGCCGAAGCTGGAACATCGCGAATCGAGCGGCGCAGCCAGTAGGGCGCGCCCCCTGGGAGCAACTCGAGCTGAGGCGATTGTTCCAGCAGGCGTCCAAGCAGATTGGTTCCACTATTGCGTTCGCCAAAGATTTTCACCCTCGTGGGCGGTGTGTTCAACCGGTACTCCTCGTCCACCGAAGGGGATGTGTAGATCGAGCGGTCACATTACTTTCCGCGGCGGCACGCAGAGAAGGTTGGGGAGTCGATCTCGGTCACGGCTACCGTCCGTGCAGTGTCTGAGCCGCGCCCTTCGGGATTACGGAATGGCGGTGAGCCGTCGATGTCGCCGCGAGTGTTGATCTGTGGGATGCCGCGATCGGGCACCACCTTGCTCGCCGAGTACCTCAATCGCGTGCCGGGGGTATCGATCGGGCCGGAAACTCACTTCTTCCCGTGCGTGCCACGATCGTGGTGGCGTCGACCGCTGACGGCATCGAAACTGGCGCAGTTGCTCGATCGTCTCGCCAGCTTCCCACCCTCGCAGCTCAGCGTCGATCAGATCGAGCGTGCTCGGGCCCGGCTCTGCACCGGAGCCGCGGTCCCCGCTGATCCGGTGGATGCACTGTTCTGCTTGGTGGCCGACGACGACTCCGACGCCATCGTGGGCGAGAAGACGCCGGGCCACCTGCTGTACGCCGAGCGTGCACTGCAAATGGATCACCGTGTACGCGTCATCCTGATTGTTCGAGATCCACGCGACGTCCACCGATCGCTCTCCGGCGTGCCGTGGAACACGGCGAGTCCGTGTGCCAATGGGTCGAGGTGGCGGCACTATGCCCAGGTTGCAATGCGGTTGCAACGAGACTGGCCCGACCGTGTACGCACCGTACGATTCGAGGACTTCGTCGCTGAACCCGTCGACTGGACCAACGATCTCCAGATGTTTCTGACGGGACGTGTCCAGCCGCTCGGCGATCGTCGACCGACATTCGTGCTCGACGACGAGCCTTGGAAAGCAAATGCGCTGTTGGACGCCCAGCCGGATGCGGCACTGCGTTGGAAGCAGTCGCCGACACCGGTGGACGCGCAGGTTGCTGCCTGTGCTGGGCCAATCTTGGGCAGGTTCGGCTACGAGTACGCCGCCCTCGGGCTGCGCACCAGATTGCTGGTGGGGGTGCGTCGACTGCCGAGTGTTGCCCGGCAAATGTTGTCGTCACCGACCGCGAGGCGACGTCCACGCACTCGGCAGGGCTGAAGAGGTGGCGGATAGCTTGGCAACCGCATGATCGTGAGTCACCGTCACCGCTTCATCTTTCTGAAAACACGAAAGACCGCAGGGACAAGCGTCGAGATCGCGCTGGCGAGGATTTGCGGTGACGACGACGTGCTGACGCCGATCGGGGACGCAGACGCGAAGGTGCGCTTCGAGTTCGCTGGTCGTGACGCCCAAAACATTCATGTGCCGTGGCGGCGCGCCGTGCTCGGCGTCGTCGGTGCCAGAAGTATTCCCCAACGACGGCCGGTGTTCTACAACCACATGCCGGCTGCAGCGGCGCGAGCACTTCTGGGCAAGGAAATCTGGAACAGCTACTTCAAATTCACGATCGAGCGGAACCCATTCGATCGCCTGATCAGCTTCTATTACTTCCAGAACCGTGGAAACGCGAACCCGCCTGGCTTCAGCGAGTGGTTGCCGCACGCCAAGCATCCACAGAATTGGCCAATCTATTCGATCGGTCAGACCGTGGCCGTTGACTACGTCATTCAATATGACCAGCTCGGCGATGGTTTGGCGGTGATTGGCGAGCGTCTCGGCGAAGCGATCCTGATGCCGGAGTACCGGGCGAAGGCTGCCACACGACAAGATCGCCGACCTCCGAGCGAATTTCTGACACCTGCTGACATCGAAAACGTCGGCCGAATCTGCAAACGCGAGATCGAGTATTTCGGGTACCAGCCGTGAGCCGGGCCGATACCTAGGTTCGTGGTGGGCGAGCGTCTGCGCCCGCCGAGATGCGGGGTGGCGCCAGTCCAAAGATCTCGACGAGTTGGTCGACGGTTGCTTTGATCGAACGGGTTGGTCGCTCGATCTGGTGATGCTGGTCGAGCGACCGACGAACCGCCGCGGCCAATGATTCAGCATCGATGGGGTCGAAGACCGCATCGGCGAGTTCCGGAAGTCCGCCGACGCTCGACGCCAGTGTCCGCACACCCAGATCCCGGGCGATGCTTAAGACCCCAGACTGGCTGGCCACGGCGTAGGGACACACGACCAAATCCGCGGCGCTGAGGAGAGCAACGAACTCCTCGTGATCCAGCCGAGTTTCCAACACCCTGACACGGTCGCCGTGCCGAGCCGCAGCGGCGCGAGCAGCGTTCGCCGCCCCATGGTCCTCGCCGATCACCCAACCGGAGACTCCGTCGAGGTCGCTGATAGCGCGGACGAACAACTCGGGGTTCTTGTCCGCACGGATGAAGCCCGGCAGCAGGACCACCGGCCGTGGTCCGAGCCGTTCCCCCCACTGGGAGACGAGGTGCTCGTCGGGCTCGAACGCAGTTGAACTGTGCAGGAGGTCGACTTGGTGGACGTGCAACCCGGTCCCGTGCAACGAGCTGACGTCTGCTGCCGAGTACACGATCACCTCGTGAGCAAGACGCAAAGCAAGATGCAGAACACGTGTGGCGAACCGACCTCCGTTGCGGACGAACAGGTTATGCGGGCTGTAGATGACGCGGCTTCCACCAACGCGCGCCAACGTCAGGATGAGGATCGTCAACGGAAGCCGCAACGTTCCGTGCAAATGGGTGACCGATGCTCGCCTGAAGCTGCGGAACAGATGAGGCACGGTCTTCGACAGCAGCTTCAGTGCAAGCATGACCCGCGGTAGTCGAGGAGCGCGATCACGGAGAGGGGCGCAGCGGCAAAGGTTCGCTGGCCCGAGATCGCCTTCCGCAAGGTCAGCGGAGTGCATCGCCACGGTGTAGCCCCGCGCCGCGACCTCGCGGGCGACAAACACTGCGTGTTCGAAGATTCCCCCTCGACCACCGAGCTCAACGACTGCTACGTCGGTTGGGCGCGGTCTGGTCATGCCGACGCCTCGGCGTGGCCATCGCGACGGCGGGCGAACGCGGCTGCGGTGATTGCCGCAAGGACGACGTAGAAGAACACCTCGGTGTGGTTGCTGTAGAAGCTGGTTGCGATGGCGAACGAGATCAAAAACATCAGGGGGACCCAGGCCCGGTTGCGGACGAACGCTCTACCGAGCGAGACGATCAGGATCACGAAGAGCAGGGAAATCCAAATGGGGAACTCGACAATGATCGAACCGATCGACGAGTGCATCGGCGCGGTGCCCGTGACGAGCTGGCGATAGACACCTGGGTCAGTGCTGGCGATCTGCGTCAAGTCGTGTGAGCTGCGATACAAGACCCCGCCGAAGCCGCGGGGGGTGATCCCAAACAAGAAGTTGGCCAGGCTATCGATTTTCAACTGGGCGCCGTGCTGGATCAACAGCAGGTGCGAGTCGGTCGACCGCCGTGCCGTGCCTGTTGGTTGGAACGTGCGGAAAAACGACTCGAAATACTGCTGCAGCCTGCTCGCGGCGATGACCGGCGCGACGAGCACGGCGGCCATGGCGAGGTGGGCGATGTACGCGCTCAGGCCTGTGCGGGCCTGCGAGCGAAGATGCCGGTAGCTGTGCAATACGCCAACTACGAGTGCCGGCAGAAAGAGGTATGGCAGGCGGGACCGGGTGGCCATCGAAATCGCCATGAATCCCACTGCCAAGAAGAATTGGGCTCTGCCGGACATGACCTGTAAGGCGATCAGCGCAAGACTCACCGCGTAGACCGCAGCGTGACTCTTGTCGTCGAATCCGAGGTTCCCAACTGCGCCGCGAGCGATGCCGATGCCTGCCCGGACCAGAAAGATGGCGAACACGATGGGGAGCAATCGTCGGAACCCGCGTTGAATCGCGGCGACGCCGCCGGGCCGCTGGCAGCAGCGATAGATCGCAGCCAGCCATGACCCGCTGACGAAAAAGAACGCCGCGTAGGCGGGTGATGAAACGTAGTTGTAGTCAAGGAGGACCGCCATGTAGGCGGCGATCACGCCCAGCGCGCTGAAGAGAATGAATGCCACGTCGATGGGACGCAGCAGGCGGCGGACGCCAAGCAGCAGAATCACCAGGGATATCGCCTGAGGGATGTTCGAGATGGCGAGTCTTCCTGCGAGTTTGGCGCTGAACATTGCGCCAACGCCTGCCAACACGACCGCCGTCGCCACCCGCGCCGCCTCGAGGTCACCGAGCGGTGGCGCCGGCACGGTACTCGTCGGCATGTTCGGACCTTTCTTGCCGGTGCCGTTGCCGTCGCTCCTGGGCGGAGCAGTCTCCACTGGAGATGTCATGGCCGTACCCGACCGAACCGTGTCCGGGACAGAATCGGCTTGAGGATCGGGCGGACCCATCCTGACCCGACGAAACGAGCAGTCGCCGGTACCCATCGACCGCGTCGCGTTGGCTCGGTGCCGTCAAACAGTGCGGCGATCTCGCTGCTGGGGAGGCACAGGCCGGCGGCCAGTGCGGCCTTGATCTGGAGACGAACGCGTTGGGTGGGCTTCATGTGCGCGAGGTGTTGCTCGAAGCGCGTGACCATGACGGCGCGGGCGCGTGCGCCTGCAGCGCTGTTGGTACTGAGTGAATTCGCCTGCACCCGGGTCAAGGCGCTGACGTAGGGCATCAGTCGACCGTGAGCGTTCTGCGCCAACCGTACGGAATGTTCCCAATCGACGAAGCGACGGAGATCTTCATCAAATGGCACCTCGCGCAACAGGCTGGCACGGCCGACGAGTGTCTGGGTCGAGACCAACGACGTAGCGACGCACGCCGTGACCGTCAGGTCCATTGCTCGATGGTTGGGAAGCAACTCGGCACCGCGTTCGCTAAGCCGAACGAAGTGGCTGCTCAGGAACCCCAGTGCCGAATCGGCGACGAACGTCTCCACATCGCGCTGCACCTTGCCAGGCAGCCAGATGTCGTCCGAATCTTGGAAGGCGATGAGATCGCCGCGTGCGACACGCACCCCAGCATTGCGAGCTGCGGAGACGCCGCGGGCCGTGTCGTGGTGCACGATCGTGACACGCTGATCGGCAGCCAGGTCGGCCAGAAAGTCTGCCGTGCCATCGGTAGAGCCGTCGTCCACGATCACGAGTTCGGCAACGAGCTCGCCTTGGGCAAAGACACTGTGCACGGCGTCCGGCAGTGTGGAGAGTCGGTTGTGGGTCGGGAGCACCACACTGACGCTCGGCCGGGAGGTTCTAGTCATCGTTGACCGAGGAATCGCGCTGGGCGAGCCAGTACGCCCGGTTTGAGGTGAGTCCGAGAACCACGTTGGCCGGGAGCAGCGGATGAATGCGACCGGCGAGATAGCCGACTGTTCGCACGATGAACCGTCCCAAGGTCTTCAGTGCAAGATCGGGCCGGCGTGGCAGAAAACCGGTGATATCAGCGCGCAGTGCGCCGATCCCTTCGGCGCTGGCCAGGCTTTCCGTGGAGGGCAGCTTGCGCGAGTGTTGTCGCGCCGCGCCAGCATCGAAGTAGCGTCGGATATCCGACGTCGGCGAGAACGGGTGCGAATGTCGCACGGTCGCTCGTTGAGCATAGACCACCCGTCCGCCGTTCGCCGAGATATCCGCAGTGGCCAGGAAGTCTTCGCCCCAGATGCACGGATGGCGAAACCCGCCGATATCCCGAAAGCGGCTGATTCGATACGCGGCAAACGCGTTCGAAAGCGGTCGCTCGGCGGACTCTGCAGGGTAGCGACGCTGGCGCTGGGCGACCTCGATCGGGTCGGCGCCGGGTCGAGGAAGTTGTCGTCCACTTGCGGCCCAGACGTTGCCGCGGATCTCTGTCGCCAGAAGGGGAAGGGATTGCGGTGTAGCCGGCACGGCGTCCTGGCTCAGAAAGATGCAGATGTCCGCGTGCGCGGCCGCCTCGTCGAGGGCGATGTTGCGGGTTTGCCCGTGATCAAACTCGGCGATCGGTTTGAGGACGACGAGGCCGGCAAGCGTGGCGAAGTCGGGCCGCGTCGCCTGATGTCCTCGTGGCGATGAATCGAGGAAGATGAACGCGGCTGGCGAAGGGTCCTGCTCGGCAAGCGCAGCGACGAGCGGGTCAAGGAACGTGCCTGGTTTGAACAGGGGCACGGCGACGACATAGGGCTCGTCGAGTCCTGCACGATCGTCCGGCGGCACTCGTTCACCAGTGCTTGTGCTGCGTCGGTCGGAGTACGGCGAGTGGCGTTCGGCACAACAAGGCAATGTCACCGAGCACGCTTCGTGTGCAGACGTAACGGTCGTCGAGCGTGGCTCGCTCGGCACTACGAACGGTGGCGCGTCCCTCGACCTGCCACAACCCAGTCAAACCGGGGCGAAGTGAGACGTACAACGCCCGGCTCTTCGCCTCTCGTTCCTCAAGTTGTGTGGATTCGATTGGGCGTACTCCCACCAGGCTCATGTCACCGCGCAGGACGTTAATCAATTGAGGGAGCTCGTCCAGGCTCCATCTGCGCAATTTCCGGCCAATGGGGGTGAATCGATTGAACTCGGCGGGGAGCTTGTGGTCGTTCGCTACGTAGGCCGCCCACACCGTTGGATCTGAGCGAACGTAGCTATCGGTGCCGTCAAGCATCGTACGAAATTTGAGCATCGTGAACTCCTGGCCGCCAAGCCCGACACGCTGCTGTCTGAACAGCACCGGTCCACGACTCGTGAGCTTGACCGCAGCTGCGATCAGTGGCCAGAGCGGCAGGGTGAACAACAGAAGCACCGCTGCACCGATGAGATCCAGACTGCGTTGGCCGAATCGTTGGCTCAGGGACGGACGGGGGACGTGATTCGTATTCATGGGACCGAGGGTTCGTTTAGTTCGAGTAGCCGGTATAGGTGGCCGACAGTGGTTGCGACGCGGGTGGCATGATCAACGTCGGAGGCTTCGTTCCGCTGGTTTTGGTCGCTGCGGTGAGCGTGATCTGCTGGCCCGCGGGGATGTCGACCCACTGCGCCCAGGTGTACCAGCCGTGCCATCTGCTGACGCTGGCGGTGCTGGTTGTGGTGGCATCGGTGTGGATGCCGGAAATGGGGGCGGAAGAGTACAGGGTGACCATCAGTCGGCTCGTGCCCCGCGGCATGGCATTCACGCTGCCGATCACATAGTCGGGCAAACCCTCTGCGGGGGCCGTGTTGTGCAGTTCAACCATGACCTCGACGTCGCGATTTTCGGTGACCGCCGCCCCCCTGGCCGTATACGTGACGGCCGCCTTCAAGAAGGCATCGATCTTGTTGCCGCCGCCGTTGTCGAACGTGATCATCAACCCGGAGCCGTCGGGTACGGCGCGCTGTCCGGCAAGCCCGGCGCGTTCGAAGACTGACTCCTCGTCAGCGTTATCCGCCCACGCCAACAGACGTTCCTGGCGGGCCATCGGGCCAAGCAGATCGACGAGCTCTTGCGGTCCGGGGAGCGTGCTGGAGAGCAACTTTTGCATGGTCACTTCGGCGAGATGCTCGAGGTGATCGATTCGTCGGTCGTTCTTGGTATCGCTGTACTGCCCGGTGAGTAAGAACTTCGCGGCGTTGTCCGCGGTGAGCGGTTGGGCGCGACCGGGTACCGAAACCGGCCCCGTGATCTTGAGGAGTCGAGCGATGGTGTACACGTCGAGACTGAGCACGCCATCGACCTTCTGCCCGCCGCTCTTCGGATACAGGTCGGCGATCACCCGAGCGACGGTCGGAAAGTCGGGCGCCATGGTGATGTTGTGCCAGACCTGGCGCCCCACCGACCCGTTCGGCGAGCGGAAGCCATATTCTCCGAAGCGTTCGAGGAAGTCGGCGGGACCAGTCAAGGCTGTATCCGGCGGCATGTCCTTTTCGAGATCGTCGGCCCGACCGAAGCGGGACATCGACAAACCTCCGTTCTCGATCGAAAGCTCTGCCCAGTTCCCCATGAACCCGCCAAGCCCTCGGGCTTCTGCCGGCGTGGTGAACGCTACGAAATATCGGCGCGGCCCGGCAGCGCCGAGTAGGGCGGGAGCAACCTTGATGATGTTCAGCGCGTCGATGCTGGTCCGATGTTGATCGGCGACGTCGGCGCCGAGCCGCTCGAGCTTGTCTCGAACCGGACTGATCAGCCACGGGTTCCGAGACTCGTCGACCTGGCTGGCGAAGCCGTTCAGCACACCGTCGAGCCTGGCCAGGGGTGACTCGAGTGCTTGGATCGCGGCGATGTCGACCTTGCCGTTCACCACGCGCAATGCGTCGTAATCCACCTCCTGCAGCACGTCCGACGTGGTCCGTGCCATTGCCGCAGCGGAGGTGCTCAACTGGACAGCTGCGTGACGGTTCTGGGCGAGTGCCGGGATCAGGCGTGCCGGGAAGGCCCATGGCGCTTCGAGATCGGACGCCGCGGAGTCAAGGAGATCAGCGGCGCGGGCGAACGAGATTCGAGCTTTGCCGACATCTCCTGCCTTGATCTGGGCCAACCCCTGTCGGGCCACTCGTTGGCCTTCGTCCAGGCTTGGCCGGGCCGACATCGCGGCAACGATGAAGCCGACGATCGCCACCGCGGCAAATGCCGCGGCCACCGTCGCGATCCGCTTGGCCATCTTCCGTTCGCCCGTCGTTCGGCGGGCAATCCCAAGAATGGCGAGAATCGACAGCACGCCGAGACCGACTGCAGCACTGAACCCGAACTTCCACACATGCCCAAGACGGGCAAAGACCTGGATCACGAGAGCAGCGACCCAGGCCCGTGCCGTCGGTATCGAGGATCTGGTCGTGCCAACCCACAGGGCGACGAGCGCCGTGGCGCCACCGATGAGAACCAGTGGCAGAGTGGGAGCCAAGGCGGTGGCGATCGATGCCGCCGCCGCCCCTGCCCACCACGGGGCACTGGCCGCCGCCCACACCACCGTCGCCGCGCTCACGATGACGATGATCCAATCGACCACCGTTTGGCCGGTGGGGGAAAGGCCTGCCGTAGCAGCGCCGACGCCCGCGGCCACGGCAAACGTGATAGTAAGCCAGCGGTCCTCGCCGCGAACGCGGATTCTCCTGCGTGGCATTCGGCGAAGGCTAGCTAGCGTCAACGGCAGTGTTCAGACCTGGTACCGGCACGATACTGGGCGAGGATGCTGCGGTCATCAGCCCGTCAGAGGCCAAGCCAATCGCCGCAACTCGTGTCATTGTTTGCTCCCGCCCGCTCGTCCCAGTGCCCTGAACTGGGGTGATCAAGCTACCAAGGTGAAACAGATGGATCAACGGGCGCCACATGTGCTGGTGGTGTGCACCGCGAACGTGTGCCGCTCGGCGATGGCCGAGGGGTTGTTGCGCGATGCGTTGGAGGCGACCGGGTACGGACACGTCGTCGTCTCATCAGCGGGGACGGGCCGTTTCAACATGGCAGTCGACCCGGTCGCCTGCGCCGTGGTCGGCCAGCGCGGTGTCGACATTTCCGCGCACCAGCCGCGTCAGCTCACCGCCGATGTGTTGGCGGCGAGACCGCCCGATCTGATCGTGACGATGACGCGACAACACCTGCGGGCCGTCGTCGGGTTGGACCGGGACCTCTGGCCGCGGACATTTACCCTGCTTGATCTTGCTCGTCGCACCGCAGCGCTGCCCGACGACCCCGCCTCGTTCGCCGAGTGGATCACCAAGGCTGGCGCCAATCGTGCGGCGGCAACGATGCTGCACGACGATCCTGACGACGACATCGTCGATCCGTTCGGCATGGGCCGTGACGTCACGGCGCGCGCTGCCGATCAGATCGAGGGCGCAGTGCGCGTCCTGGCCTCACTTGGTTGCTGGGCCCGCTGACATGACGATCCGGCTCGGCAGTGCCAATGTCCAGTATCTTCGGTGCCTGCATGTCGCGTAAAACCTGGATCATCTCCATACTGGTGGCTGCGATCGGGGTCTTGGCCGGTGTGATGATCGCTGGCAGGCCGACCAAGGCCGACAAGCGCTATTTCGATATCCCACCGTCGGTGTCCGCATCGACCACATCGATCTTCAGCGCCACGTCGGATGTCGTGGACGACGCCGCCTCTTCGACATCGACGTCCGATTCGACGATCAGCGAGTCGACAACGTCGACCCCGACCACGGCACCGACGCCGCCGACGGATCTTGTTCCCGTGACCACCCAGCCACGGGCAGACATCCGCGTCGCCGTGGCCAACGGCGCCAACCGACAAGGGCTGGCCAGCAAGGTCGGCAAGGCCCTGACGGACGCTGGATGGACGTCGCTGCAGGCCACCAACGCCCGGCGTTCTTCGGCTACTTCGGTGGTCTACTTTCGGGCCGGTTTCGAGGCTGCGGCCGCCCGCGTCGTGGCTGACTTAGGTCAAGCCCTGCCGGTGGAGGCGCTGCCCGCAGCGAGCGTTTCGGCCAACGACGCGCAGTCCGACGTTGTCGTTCTTCTCGGCGCGAACTACCCCGGTTAGGCTCCTCGGACCATGTCGGCTGAACAGACCGCGGAGCTTTCGCTGCGTGACTACTGGCGAGTCATCGTTCGGCGCAAGTGGGTCATTGTCGTCGCTCTCTTGGCCACCGTGATCCCTGCGTTGGCGCTGGCCGTGATGCAGGAGCCGATCTATCAGTCCCAAGCCCAGATGTTGATCAACAGCCGCCCAACGGGCGGGGTATTCGGCAACGCTCAGCAGACGAACGTCAACCCGGATCGCATCGTGCAGAACGAGATCCGTGTCCTCGAAGGCCAGGTCGTGCGCCAGCGGTTGCGTTCGAAGTTTGGGATCGATCAGGAGATCCCGCCCGTGTCCGGGATGTCGATTGGGGCCACGGACGTGGTCGCGGTGCGAGTGCGTAGCGGCAATGCTGAATCGGCCGCGAACTTGGCCAACGCCTATACCCAGGCCTATATCGAGACCAAGCGAGACCTGGCGCTTGACAACATGCTGTCGGCGGCGACGGAAGTCCAAGCGAAGATCACCGAGTTCCAGACCCGGATCGACCAGCTCACCACGCAGATCGCCGCCGCACCCACCGATACCTCGCTCACCGCACAACGCCAGGCGTTGCTCACTCAGCAGGCGGTGTTCCGTCAGCGCCTCGATCAGATGCAGGTCGACTCGGCGCTCACCACGGGCAACGCCCAAATCGTCCAGGCCGCGACCGTTTCCAGTGTGCCCGTCGAGCCGACGCCGGCGCGTACTGCTGCCTTGGCGATCGCCGTCGGCCTGCTCCTCGGGCTTGGCGCAGCCTTTCTGATCGACTACCTCGACGACGCGATCCGCACCCGGTCCGATGTGGCCAAGGTCGCTGGTGACAGGCCGGTTCTTGCAGTGGTGCCAATCGACCCACCGCCCGACCTCCGGCCTGTCTCGCTCAGTCAGCCGCACGACCTTGCGGTCGAGGAATACCGTGCGTTGCGCACCAATGTGCAGTTCCTCGGATTCGACCGTGACCTGAAGGCGTTGATGGTCACCAGTTCGATCGCCGGCGAGGGCAAGAGCACCACGGCGGCCAATCTGGCAGTGATGTTGGCGCAGGCCGGCAACTCGGTGGTGCTGGTCGATGCCGACCTGCGCAAGCCACGGATCCGCGAGATGTTCGGGCTCGTCGAAGGCCGCGGACTCACCGACAATCTTCTGGGCACGCCGCTCAGCGAAACGATTGTCCCATTCGACGAGCATCTTCACCTGGTGCGAGCCGGAGCCGTGCCGCCCAATCCCAGCGAGATGCTCAGCGGTCGGCGGATGAAAGCGATCGTGACGGAACTCCGGGCCAAATTTGAGTACGTCTTGTTCGACACTCCGCCGGTCCTACCGGTTACCGATGCCATCGCCGTTTCTCGTCATGTCGACGGGGTGCTGGTGGTGGTCCAGTCAGGTCGTGCCACGGGTCAAGCCCTCCAGGAAGCGCTTGCCGATCTTGATCGAGTAGCGGCACCGGTTCTTGGCGTCGTGCTCAACCGTGCCAAGAAACGCGGGGCGGGCCATGGCGGGTACAAGTACGGCTACGGGTATGGCTACGGAGCTGCCGACGCGGCCGAGGCCGTACCGCCCGTTCTGGCGACGACCGATGGTGGGCTCGCTGAGGAATCGATCGTCTCAGTCGACGACGAGCTGGCGTGACGCCTGACGGATCTGCAGCGGTTCTTGTCGACGACCTCGGCGAGACCTGCTACTGTCGATTCGTTGAAGAAGCTGGGGAGGCGTACCAGAATGAACATCCGTAAAGCTGCAGCGATTGGCGTGGTGGCGCTGTCCAGCATCGCCGCCGGAGGGGCGGCCGGGTCCGGGGTGGTTCACGCCTACCCGCCGAACACGCCCCCTCCGTCCAACACGGTCCCGCCGCCGAATACGCTTCCCCCGTCGTCGTCCACCACGGTGTCATCCAGTACGACGACCACGGTGCTTGCCCCACCTCCGACGACAGGTCACGGCGGCGGCCTGCCGGAGACTGGAAGTAACACCGCCAGCAGCATGCAGATCGGTGGCGTGGTGCTCGCGTCCGGTATCGGGCTCGCCGCGGTGGCTCGTCGTCGCCGGCAGACTCGCTCGGCATAAGTCGGCGGATCCGCGGCTTGGCTAGTCGCGGAAGTTGTTGAACTGCAGCGGGATTTCTAGGTCGGCGGCCTTCAGCGTGGTCATCACCGCCTGGAGATCGTCGCGCTTTTTGCTGGTCACCCGGATCGACTCGCCCTGAGTCTGGCTACTGACACCCTTCGGCGCCTTCTCCTTGATCAACTTGTTGATCTCGCGGGCCTTGTCGCTGCCGATGCCGACCTTGATCGTCACCAATTGGCGAACCGTGTTTTGGGTGGCTTCCTCGATCTTGCCGTAGTCGACACCCTTCAATGACACGCCGCGCTTGACGAGCTTCTCCTCGACCACGATGCGCAGCGCAGCGAGGCGGTCCTCGCTGACGGTGCGCAGGGTCAGCACCAGGTCGTTCTGCTCGATCGACGAGTTGGTGTTTTTGAAGTCGAAGCGATTGGCGATCTCGCGCTGGGCCTGGTCGACCGCGTTGCGCACTTCCTGGTGGTCCACTTCGGAGACGACGTCGAAACTGGGCATGTGCACCAGGCTAGTGAGCCGCTAGCCTGACTTGCTGCGCAACAGGGGTCGATGCCCGAGCGGCCAAAGGGAGTTGACTGTAAATCAACCGGCTACGCCTACGGAGGTTCGAATCCTTCTCGGCCCACTGCGACGAACCGCCAGGTCCTTCGGGGCCTGGCGGTTCCGCGTTCCATCCGGTGCCGGGTTCCCGGTAGCACGCCCCGGGCAGCTAGAACGTCGTGATGCATCCACTGCACGACCGTCTTGGATTCGACAGTGTCACCGAATTGGACGGCACGCCGACGGTTCGTTACACGCGGCACCTCGACCGGTATTGGTGGGGACACAATGCCCAGTTCGGTGGCTACGTCGAGGCGCTGGCGATCGCCGCGGCGGGTGACGCCATCGGCGATCCGACGATGGCCCCGCTGACCCTCAGCGTCCACTACCTACGCCCGTTCCAAGATGGCGACCTACACATCGACGTCACCGTCGAACGCCACGGTCGGAGCATGGCCAACGCTCATGCGCGGATGTACTCGCACGGCAAGCTGGCCGGACAAATGATCGTCTCGTTCGCGGCCCGTCGTGAACATCTCGAATTTCAGCTAGTCACACCTCCGGCGGAGATCGCCCAGCCGATCGGCGTCGACGAGCAGCCGACGCCGATGTTCATGGATATTCCCACCCACCGGTACTTCGACTTCTTCCCACGGATCGGTGGGATGAGCCGCACCGATGGCGTCGGCGAAACGGTCGGCGGGTGGATCCGCCCCAGGTTCGAGACCCCGATCGACGAGTCATTACTGGTGATGTTGCAGGACATCTGGCTGCCGGTGGCCTACCACCACTGGAAGCGGCCGGTGGTCGCCGTGTCGATCGACATCACCACTCAGTTCCGCGCCCGGCTGCCGATCGATCAACCGGCAAGCCAGGGCATCTTCGTCCTGTTGCGTACCGCGGCATCCGCCGGCGGCTTCGTCGACGAAGATTCCCAGCTGTGGTCGTCGACCGGTGAATTTCTCGCCCAAGGACGCCAGTTCCGCTACAACCATTGACGAGATGCGCGTGCTGCTGGCAGGCGCGTCGGCTAGAGCATCTTTTGCATCACGGCGACGTCGAGCCACTTGCCGAACTTGCGCCCGACTTCACGCTCGATGCCAACCAGTTCGAAGCCGCACGCAGTGTGTAAGGCGCGCGACGCCGTGCTGGAGGTGGTGATCCGGGCGAACGCCGTATGGAACCCGCTGTTGGCAGCGATCTCCAACACGGCGGTCAGTAGTTGGCGGCCGATGCCGCGTCCGTGGGCTTCGTGGTCGATGTAGATCGAATCCTCGACGCTGGTGCGGTAGGCGGCGCGCTCCTTATAGGGCGACAATGCCGAGAAGCCGACGACGTGGCCGCGATCGACAGCGACGATTGCCGTAAACGCGCCCGACCGTGCGGCCAACCACTGGAGCTGCTCCTCCAACGAGCGGGGGACCAGATCGAAGGTGGCCACGGTGTTGAGCACCTCGTGGTTGTAGATCGCGCGGATCCGCTCGGCGTCGGCCTGCATTGCGGGACGAATGATGATATCACCGGCCGATGCGCTCACGGCCTGTCACGGTATCCGCGCTCGGCCGGTGTCCACCGACCAGAATCGTGGCCGACCGCGGCGGATGAACCGTCAGAAAGGTCGGCGAACTCGGGTTGATGGCCGCTAGCCCAGCGCTATGCTGGCTCCTCGGTTCGCGGCTCTGCCGCGCACTGGAGCGCCCTTTTAGCTCAGTCGGTAGAGCAACGCCATGGTAAGGCGTAGGTCGTGGGTTCGATTCCCACAGAGGGCTCGACCATACGGTCGACCACCGGACATCCCAGTGGCGGCCGTAGCAAAGCCCTGGCGGCGTAGCTCAGATGGTCAGAGCATCCGGCTCATAATCGGAAGGTCATCGGTTCGATCCCGATCGCCGCTACTAAGAGAATTTCATTTCAACCCCAAACACCACACACAAAGGGACACTGCGATGAGCAAGGCGAAGTTTGAGCGTACGAAGCCTCATGTGAATATTGGCACGATGGGTCATATTGACCATGGGAAGACGACGTTGACGGCGGCGATTTCGAAGACGTTGTCGGATCGTGGGTTGGCGGCGTTTACGCCGTTTGATTCGATTGATAAGGCGCCGGAGGAGAAGGCGCGTGGTATTACGATTTCGATTTCTCATATTGAGTATGAGACTGAGAAGCGTCATTATGCGCATGTTGATATGCCGGGTCATGCGGACTATATCAAGAATATGATTACGGGTGCGGCGCAGGTTGATGGGGCGATTTTGGTGGTCGCGGCGACGGATGGTCCGATGCCGCAGACCCGTGAGCATGTGTTGTTGGCTCGTCAGGTGGGTGTTCCGTACATTGTGGTGGCGTTGAACAAGTCGGACATGGTCGACGATGAGGAACTGTTGGAGTTGGTTGAGCTCGAGGTTCGTGAGTTGTTGAGTGAGTACGAGTTCCCGGGTGATGATGCTCCGGTGGTGCGTGTGAGCGCGTTGAAGGCGTTGGAGGGTGACGCTGGGTGGCAGGACAAGATCATGGAGTTGATGGCTGCGGCGGATGAGAGTATTCCGGAGCCGGAGCGTGATTTGGATAAGCCGTTCTTGATGCCGATTGAGGATGTGTTCACGATTACGGGTCGTGGCACGGTGGTGACGGGGAAGGTGGAGCAGGGCAAGGTTCACACGGGTGACGAGATTGAGATCGTTGGGTTGCGTCCGACGCAGAAGACGACGTGCACGGGTGTGGAGATGTTCCGGAAGTTGTTGGATGAGGGTCAGGCGGGTGACAACATCGGTGCGCTTCTTCGTGGGACGAAGAAGGAGGATGTTGAGCGTGGTCAGGTGTTGTGTAAGCCGGGTTCGATTACGCCGCACACGAATTTTGAGGGTCAGGTGTATGTGTTGACGTCGTCGGAGGGTGGGCGTCATAAGCCGTTCTTCAATAATTATCGGCCGCAGTTCTTTTTCCGGACGACGGATGTGACGGGGACGATTCAGTTGCCGGAGGGGACGGAGATGGTGATGCCGGGTGACAATGTGGCGATCACGGTCGAGTTGGGGAAGCCGATCGCGATGGACGAGGGTCTGCGGTTCGCGATCCGTGAGGGTGGCCGCACCGTCGGCGCCGGCCGCGTCACCAAGATCACCAAGTAACGATTTCTAGCGACCTGGTCGAAGAACGACCGGAAAGGCAACCATGCCGAAAAACGACAAGCGGGTGAAGATCACCCTGGAATGCACCGAGTGCCGTCGGCGCAACTACATCACCATGAAGTCGAAGATCAACGATCGCGAGCGCATGGAGATGAAGAAGTACTGCTCGCACGACCGCCGACACACGACCCACAAGGAAACGCGATAGTCGGAGGCCTCCGCAGAGGGCGGCTGGTAGCGTTACCCGTCGCCCTTGCAGAGGGCAGTAGCTCAGCTGGTAGAGCATCGGTCTCCAAAACCGACGGTCGGGGGTTCGAATCCCTCCTGCCCTGCTATCCCGCCCCGTAGATCGCGTCACAGAACCGAGCGCACATGTCATTGGACGACCTGAACCGAGAGCAGAAGCGGTCCCTCAAGAAGATGGGGGCGATCGACGAGCAAGGTCGTCCGACGCGCGCCCCGGCACCGCAAGCACGCAAGACTGCCGATGACCGGGTTGGGCCG
>Ga0073902_10000243_pt1 | contig 36871 bp, 37 predicted proteins | sample KloWWTmeKNB19Kit_FD_66667 | JGI IMG/M metagenome (GOLD analysis project Ga0073902, IMG submission 66667) | Active sludge microbial communities from Klosterneuburg, Austria, studying microevolution and ecology of nitrifiers - Klosterneuburg... | ecosystem: Engineered > WWTP > Aerobic digester >...
CTGCTGGCGGGCGGCAGTGCAACTGCCGCCGGAACTGGCGGTTCATCACGGCAACTCGTAAAGACCCTTGCAAGTTTCAGGTTACGGCACAGGTGTCGCCGTTGTTGGAAGAAAATTCAACGTCGGCACAGGCGGCGGGGTCAGTTGGAAACCATCTTTATCTGTAAACGTGAAGTACGTCACCTGTCCCGGGAAGATCTCCACAAAGAACTGCATATCCTTGTCCTTGTATTCCATCAGGATTTTATAGATCCCCGCCGGCAGGTCGCTCAACACCAAATTTTCCTGATAATACGGGTCGGCATTGACCGACCCTTCCGCGTACGTTAATACCTTTCTCAACGGCACTTCGGAGGGCAATGGGCGCGCCTCGACAGAGTATTGATTCAACAACTTGCCTTTTTCATCGGTGACGCGCCCCACCAACACGCCCCAACCCTGGGGCGGCGCCATCCACAACTCCGGGTTGAACGTATTGTAGAACGAGTTTTTCCCCAAGCGGATCTCAAAATGCAAATGGGGACCCGTCGTCGCGCCGGTGTCGCCCACCAAGCCGATCACGTCACCGGTGTCCACTTGTTGACCCTCCACAGCGGTAATCGCGCTCATGTGCGCGTAAATCGTAAACAGGGATTGCCCCTTGTAACCAAAATCGTGACGGATCACCACTGCCAGCCCATACGGGTCCGATTCATTGCCGGGCACTTCGGTATACAAGCCCCAACCCGCAGAGACAACCGTGCCGGCTCCCGCCGCCAGGATGGGCGCGCCCTCCGCCGCGTCGATATCCACACCGGTGTGCACGATGTTCGGCGCGAAGAACACGCCTCCGTAGCGATATTCTGCCAGTGGCCAGTTGACATTATCCGCCGCGATGGGGCGGGCGAAGTAAAAATGATCATACGATGAAACAGCCCAGGGGATCGGGTACAGAGGCGGACGCCAGCCTGAGACCGGTTCCGCGCCGGGCGTCGGCAGAATGAATCGAAACGGCTCAATGGTCGGACGCGGCGTCGCTTCAGACTCAATTGGCAGTTGATCCGCCTCCCCGGCGATCACCGCCGTTGGAGTTGGGCTCGCGCTGCCTGACAATGCGGGAGCGCAAGAGGCGAGCAAACTGAGAATCACCCAGCCAAAAATAAAATGCAATCTCTTGCTCTTCCAGCGCGTGGAGCGAAACAGGAGCCGCCTCACGAACCCTACATTCAAAATCTTCTTCATGGAATGATCGTCGGCGGCGTGACCGTTGGAATCGTGGTATTCGTTGGGATTGGCGTAGCCGTTGGCGCAATCGTTCGGGTGATCGTCGGCGTTAACGATGCCGTCAACGTGATGCGCGGCGTGCGGGTCAGCGTGATGGTCGGCGTGTGCGTGGAAGTGACGGTCGGCGTAAACGTGGGCGGGAGCAGGCGCGTTGGCGTGAGCAACACATCCGGCGGATAGAGTTGTAAAAGCGCCGAATAAAAATCAAGCCCATCGGTCAGCGCGAATTCGGTGAAGCGCGCCCCGCGATAAAACGTCCGCCAGTTGGGGAGCGCCGGGACGCGCTCCCAGCCGTATTGGCGAGCGAGAGAGGTCACATCCACCCAATACCCCGCAGGCACGGCGCTGTATTTTCCGCCTTGTTCGTATACTTTCGGGTCGAGGTTATAACGCGCTGAGAGGTCCCACGGGTTCGAATGAAGCGGCTCGCCGAGCGAACCATCCTGCGCCTGCGCGCGGATGTACAACCGCCAATACGTTTGCGCTCCGAAATCTTCGCGCACGGCAACCATCCAGCCGGCGTTGGTCATCAACGAATTGATCGCGAACGCCCGCCCGGTATAGAGCCACGATTCTTCAAAACCTGGGTCAAGCGACGTGGTGATCGGAACGTACGCATTTTCGAGGCTGGCGAGCGCGTCCCAACCCGATTCAAGAATGACGCGGTCGCGCAAGCCATTGAACGCCTCGTCCACCCGGTCGCTCAGTTGCGGATACGGCGCCTGCGCGTTGTCCAAACTCACGAGCGAATCGCGCCCCGCGCCCTCGGAGGACGAGGCAATGTTCGACACCCACAGCGGGGATGGGGTAATTTGCGCGTTTTGTTGAACGATCGCCGGCAACGGCTCTGGCAGGATCAGGTTTGCCCAGTTGAAGCCTCGCAGTGAGCTGGGAAATTCTGTCAGAGGTTCCAGCAGGTTTCCATCCAATGAATAATTCGCCAGATAGGTTTCGTTCGGCGTGTTGAACGTGGTGATGAAATCATCCCCAGACGGATTCCATGCGGGATAATCTCCATCCGCAACCCAAACGGCGGGCGCGTTGCGCGTTGAATCCCAGATGTAAATTCCGCTTCGCCCCACATTCTGGCTGGATGCCGCCCACATCAGCCGCGTCCCATCCTGCGACCAAAGCGGATGCGATTCTGCCGCGTCTGCGGTGTTGCTCAGGTTGGCGTAGCGCGTGTCGTCCGTTTTATCCAGGTCGGCGAGGATGATCTCGCCATCCGACACAAAAACGATCTGACGCCCGCCCGGCGACCATGCCGGCGAATGGTCTGCGGTTGCCGAGGAGGTTAATAAAATCGCGCCCTCCCTCGGGTTCTCAGCCGGACCAATGACAACCTCAAGGCTGTCCTCGAGGTATGCCTCGAAAGCGAGAAATGAACCGTCTGGCGACCAGGTCGGCGCGCCTTCATATTCGGGGGTGTTGGTGAGGCGGGTCACCTCCCCGCTGGAGGCGTCGAAGAGGTAGAGGTCCCAGTTTCCACTGCGGTTGGAAGCGAATGCGATCCGCTTTCCATCCGGGCTGATGGCGGGGGTGATATCGTCCCACTTGTCGCCGGTCAAACGCGTGAGCGGCATCTGGTTCGGGATGTAAGCGAAGAGATGGGCATAGCCGTTCTCCTCGATCGAAAAGACGATCACCTCCCGCGCCCCGGCGGGAACTGCCGGCGCAGAATCTGCCGTGGAGGCGAGTTGCGGTATCACCTGTGGAGTGGATGTATCCTCGATGGGTTGCAGGCACGACGAGAGAAACAGGAGAAGGGAAAAAAAGAAAATTAATCTGGCAGAATATTTGCGCATTGAAAATTTCGATTAACCAGGATCAGGCTGGGGCGGTTTCACATCGAAGGAAAATGTTACCGGTTCCTGCGCAGGCCCGTCGGGATAATACAATTTCGCCTCCAGCGTGTACGGATTCTTCAACTCCTCATCGCGGATGTGCATGGTGAATTCGAGTTTCCACCCCATCGGCTCGACGATGCTTGTGGAGGCGACTTCTGCGTCATCCGCATCTTTCAGCGCCACTTCGATGTGCGGGCGTTTTTGAAACGGCGTAACTTCGATGTTGACTCGCAAGCGATACCCATCCGGGTAGGGTTCCGCCGCGAGCGCTGTGATCCGCGTCTCCACCGGCGTCATGCGTTTTAAATTATCTTCAGGGAAAAAGAAATCCATAGTAGTTTGGTAGTTTGATAGTTTGGTAGTTTGGTAGTTTGGTAGTTTGGCAGTTTGGTAGTTTGGCAGTTTGGTAGTTTGGTAGTCGGATGGTCAGGGAGAGTCGTCAAAGATTATCAAGGGCAAAAACTCAAAGATCTCTGCGTTCTCCCTCCGTAGCGCCGAATCTTCTACTCTCTACTCTCTACTCTCTACTCTCTACTCTCTACTCTCTACTCGCCTTCTTTTCACTCATCAAACAAAAACGTCGCCTCCGCATACAGGCGCACGCCCTTCTTCATCACGCGCTCGTCCACCCACTTCTTGAGATATTCTCTTTTGTATTCAATCGGCTTGCCGCTCGACAACTCGTGCAATGGATAATTCAAATGCAACGTGCGCGGCGAAACGGTGAAACGCGTGATGCCGGTGGGCAGGACGATTTTTCGACCCGCAAGTTTAAGCAGGGTGCGAATCTTGAACCGCGGAAAGATGATCAGCGCGGTCAGGTCCTTGTGAACTTCGCGGAACGGTTCAATGAACGTCTGGCTGGTGCGGTCGAGCGACGCGGAGGTCTTGTAGGCGTTCACAATCGCATGAAGGGTGGCGATATGATTCGCAAGGTCTGTGGGTTCTTCCAGGAGTAAGTACAACTTCCCATCAGGCAAGCGCGCGTTGACAGGCGCGTACTTCGGCGCGTCCACCGATTTGTGCGTGTCGACTTTTACAACATCCACGCCTTTCAACTTGCGAAGTTCGCTCATCAACGACTTCGGGCTCATTCCCCAGACAACGTGGTTCCACGTTTGTAAATTTACATTTTGATCATCCGCTTCCACCAGCTGCGCCACGAGGTGTGGAAATTCCAACTCATGCAACGAAGTGACTCGGTTCGCGCCGTCCAGCACCATGTATCGTTCCGTGCCATCCGTAAGCGGCATCACGATCGGAGGGTTTCGCAAAACGCCGGCGCCACGCAACTTCTCGATCAGCGGCGCGCTTCTCTGCGCGTCGTGGTCTTCATGCAAGATCAAACTTTCGATGGGCAAAATATCGAGGCGGGGCAAGCCTGTCCTGAGCGAAGTCGAAGGGTTTGGAATCATCGGGCGAAGGATACCACAGGAGGCTGAGCGTTTTCAACTTACAAAAGTTTCAACGCGGTGTCAAAATCTTGCGGGTGCTCGGCTTTGAATGTGAGTCTTTCGTGAGAGATCGGATGTGTGAACGTCAACGACCACGCGTGCAACGCGGGGCGCGAAATAATATTCGTTTCCTCGGCCCCATACAGGATGTCTCCCACCAGTGGATTTCCCAACGCATACGCATGGACTCGTATCTGATGCGTTCTGCCCGTCAACGGTTTCGCTTCGATCAAAGCCGCGCTTCGACTCCACTCAGCGTGAGCTTGATGCCGTTTCAAAACTCTGAATCGCGTCTCAGACGGTTTCCCGTTTTTGTCGTCTACGGCGGTGCGGTGCTTGTTCCCTACATTGGCTCGCAACGGATGCCTAGCAACTTTCTCCTCCCATTTTGGATTCCCCTCCACGATCGCATGATAGATTTTTTCCACCTCATGATTCTCAAACTGCATGTTCAACGCGCGGTGACTCTCCGCATCCCGCGCGAAGACCATTACCCCGCTGGTGATTTTATCCAACCGATGAACAACGAATATTTTTCCATATTCTTCCTCAAGCATTTTGACGAGATACGGCGCGTCTTTTTCCCACCCATCTGGGAGGACGGAAATCCCTGCGGGTTTGTTGAGGATGAGGATGTGATCGTCCACATGTATAATCTTCATAGTTGAATTTTACTGTAGCAACCAAAATCGGTGGTTGAGTAGCCCGAACGGAGTGAGTGCGTATCGAAACCACCCGCGCATAAAGCGATCTTCTAACAGAATTTTGCTTGAAGCGTGGTGGTCTCGACTGCTTGCGCTCGACCACCGAGTTTTTTGGAATTTTCTTGACCTCGCCCTCCAACAAGATTATCATGCCTGATATGAACGAACCCTCCGCCAACAACCCCTTCCTCGTTGACTCCCTCAACCATCCCCTCGCGGGACCCATCCGCAAACTGCTCACGCGCGAGGGGCGGCGCGAGCTCAACCAGATCATCATTGACGATGAAGAAAATATCTTCCAAGCGCTCGAAGCGGGGATTGAAATTGAATCAGTCTATTTTTCAGGCGACGACAAAGTTTCCGACGCGTTGAGAGAAAAACTAACCGCAGGCGCGACCATCCACGAGGTGGCAAAGCGGACGACGAAGAAACTCTTCGAGAACGACAAACTCTCGCGCATCTTTGCAATTGCCGAGACTCCCAAGCCCATCGGGTTGGAGAAATTGAAATCCATCACAAAAGACGCGGTTGTGCTGGAGGATGTCAGCATCTCAGGAAACATCGGTAACATCATCCGCACGTCGCTGGCGCTGGGTGTGGGCGGGATGATTTTGCTGAACATGGATCCGCTTGATATGTACGACCGCCGCCTCATCCGCGCGAGCAGGGGCTATTTGTTCTCGTTGCCCGTGATGACCGCGACGGCAAGTCAATTGATTGATTATTGCAAGCAAAATGATCAAACTCTGCTGGTCACTTCTGCGGACGCCGAAAAAACGGTAGATGAAATTTCATCCATCCCTGAAAGATTGCTGATCGTCTTCGGCAGTGAAAAAGAGGGATGCTCGCCTGAGATCGAAAACGCCGCGAGTTTGAAAGTGCGAATCCCCATCAATGAAAAAGTGGAGTCGCTCAACGTCTCTGCCGCGGCGGGGATTACGTTGTTCAACAGGGTGAAATACAACCAACAGTAGGGATCGGCAGCCGCCGATCCCTACATGATTAAATTAACTGCTGGCTCCGCTGTACTGCTTCAATCCCCGCTTCCAAACTTGTGATGCGACGATGAAACTGGCGATCCCAATGGCAAAGAACATCACGATGCGCCAGCCCTCCAGATCGCCGCGCAGGGCTTGGAGGGGAATCGTCGTCGCCACCGCGATGGGGATGAGGAAGGTGACGATGATCTGCAACCAGATGGGATACACGGTAGACGGATAGCGTCCCGCGTCAATGAGGGCGTGTAGGATGGTCACGTTGTTGTCGAATTTGGTGAACCAAAAGGTGAGGGCGATGAGTACGATCCACAAACTGTAGATGATGACCACGCCCGAAGTGGCGAGCAATATGAAATGTAGAATACTAAGCGGGGTGACTAAATCTCCCGAAATGTTGATTCCAACAGTGATTAAAACGATGGCGAGGATCAGATCCCAGATGCGCCAGATGGTGATGCGCGAAAACGTGACAAGGAACATGCTGTTCACGGGCTGCAAGATGGTGTAATCCATCGAGCCGTCGCGGATGGACGCGTTGAACTTTTCGGTGTTGGGCCAGATCAGCGCGAACATCATCGTGTTGACGAGACGGAAGACTCCGAGCAGGGCGATCAATTCGCCGAAGCCCCAGCCGCCGATGGTTTGGGTGTTGCTGAAAATAATGTCCAGCGTGAGCAGTTCCCAGCCGAGCCACATCAGGTTCAGCAAAATATTCACGATGGTATCGGCGCGATAAGCCATCGCCATTTGGATGTTGATCTTGATAAAGGTGGAAATGAGTTTGAATGAGTGCATAGGTTATCCATAATTTGTCATTCTCTCGAAGGACATCGGGACGATGTGAGCCGCGGAGCGGCGAAGAATCTCTGTTTCGCCTGTATGACTCCAAACGGGAGGAGAGATGCTTCGCTCCGCTCAGCATGACATGGTTTTTTCTGTCACGCTCCCACCGCGGAGTATTGTTTTACTCCCTTGCGCCAGACGATTTGGAATCCGATCAGCGCGGCGATCAGCCATAAAATGCCTGTCACGTATCCTTGCGTGATTTCCTGTGCCGAAAGATTCCCTTGAATCATTTGAATCGGCAAGTACATGAACAGTTGAAATGGCAGAACGCGGGCGATGTTTTGAATCACCTCAGGCATTAACTTCAACGGCACGAACTGTCCCGCGAACAACATAATCAACGCGTAATAAAACTCGTGAATGGAAAAGACGCGCGTCGTCCAGAAGGCGAGCGAGGTGATGATGCCCGAGAGTAAAAAGTTGATGGCATAACCCAGCATGATGGCGGGAATCGCAAGGGCGATTCCGCTCAACGAAACTGAATCAAATTGAGGCTTGAAGAGAAGCGCAAGCCCGATCCAGATGGGAATCAAAAGCATCATGTTTAACGTCTTGAAAGCGATGTCGTTCACCAATGTATTCGTCAGCATCGGATGAATCGGTTTGATGAGTTCGCCTGAGAGCGAGCCGTCTTGCACTTTGTATCCGAAGATGTGAATGATGATGTTGCTGGTGAGTTGATCCACGATGAGCAGGATCATGTAATAGGTGATGAAGTCGTTGGCGGTCAGCCCCTTCACGTCGCCGTTGACGGTGGCGATGCTCGTCCACACCGAAAGATAAATGATCGGCGAAACGAGCCAATATAAAATGTACATGGCGAGGTTGGCGCGGTATTGCCATTGCTCCGCCCAGTTCACTTGCCAAAGTCGTTTGAAGATGTTTAACATAAAACTTCCTTAACCGCTAAGACCGCCAAGAACGCGAAGGAAAATCTTTTTTCTTTGCGCTCTTCGCGCGCTTCGCGGTGAAAAGGTTTATTCATTAAACGCCCGTTCGATCACATCCTCGATCGGCGGATCGGCAATCGTAATATCGTGGATGGGAAGATCGGACAACATGCGCGATGTGACTTTCGTGACGTCCTCCGATTTAACTCGGATGTAAACCTTCTCCGCGTCTTCCTCATTTTGAACTGGTTCGCCATACTGCGACAGATCGCGTCCGTTCGACTCTTCCAACCCTTCGGCTTCGCTCTGGGCAAGCCGCACGCCGATTAACTTAAACGGCGCGATGCGGCGCGAGAGGTTGGCGATGCCGCCGTCATATTTGAGTTGACCGTGATGGATGATGATGATACGTTCGCACAACGCGGTCACATCCGCCATGTAATGACTCGTGAGAAGAATCGTCGCGCCTGTGCGTTTGTTGTACTCGCGCAAAAACTCGCGGATCTTCACCTGTCCTGAAATGTCGAGCCCAATTGTAGGTTCATCAAGAAACAACACTTTGGGACGGTGTAACAATCCCGCCGCGATCTCCACCTTCATCCGTTCGCCGAGCGAAAGGTTGCGGACAGGTTTCTTCATCAACGGTTCGAGTTCGAGAAGTTCATCGAGTTCTTTGTAGGTTTTTTTGTAATCATCATCCGAGAGGCGATAGATGGCTTGCGCAAGCAAATACGAATCCGCCGCGGGGATGTCCCAAGACAAACGGTTGCGTTGTCCCATCACGAGGGTCATCGAGCGGAGGTAATCGGGTTTGAGTTCCCACGGAGTGAATCCCAGCACAACGGCTTTGCCCTCGGTGGGGTGGAGCAAGCCAGAGAGCATTTTGAGCGTGGTCGTCTTGCCCGCGCCGTTCGGACCGAGGAAGCCGACAATCTCTCCCTGCTCGATCTTGAAATTAACTTCCTGCACGGCTTTCACGTCTTTGTATTTGCGCTTGAAGAAGCCTTTTACTGCCGCGACGAATCCGCCTTCGCGTTCTGGCACTTGATACGTTTTGCTGAGTTGTTCGACGAGAATGGTTTCTGAAGTCATGCCCTTGTTCCTTTGAGAGACGCGATTTTATCATTTGTAGAACAAAAGTGCTAGCCGGTAATCTGTCAAGAAAACGGGAACATTTACGCTCCAGGAGCGTCAGTTATAGTGAAGAAAATTACAAAAGGATAAATCATGAAAAAACTGTACTTGTTGATCGTTGCCGTGTTTGTGCTTGCCGCTTGCGCCCCTGCCGCATCTGCATCCCTCACAGGGGAATGGGGACTTGTTTCGTATGGTTCAGCGTCCAGTCCAACGTCTGCTGATCCGAGCATTGACACATCCATATTGTTCGACGCTGAAAAGATCAGCGGTAATGTTGGTTGCAATCAATTTAACGGCGGATATTCGCTTGAAGAAGATCGCGTGGTCTTTGGTCCGCTTGTTTCAACGAAGATGGCGTGCATCGGCGCGGCGGGCGAGCAGGAATCCGCTGTCTTGAGCTTGTTCGCGGGCGCAACAACTTTTTCGCTGGATGGCGATACGCTGACGATCGCCTCTGAAGATGGCGCATCCGTTGTTGTTCTGGCGCGCAAGTAGTTGCGATAAAATAAAATTATCATATTCATACAAGGAGTTCAAAATGAAAAAGACAATCTTAATTCTTCTGGCGGCATTCATCTTAGCCGCATGTTCGGGCGGAAGTTCCGCATCCATTCAAGGAGACTGGAATTTGGTTTCTGTCAGCGGTCCCGCCGCTCAATTGACGGTGGATCCGCAAGTGGAAACCTTGATCACATTCGGCGCCGATGGAAAGTTAAGCGGCAACGTCGGTTGTAACAGCTTCGGCGGAGATTACACGGTGGACGGCAATGCGCTCACATTCGGACCCGTTGCATCCACGCTGATGTTTTGCCAGGAAACGGCGGAACAGGAAGCGATCACTCTTGCCGTCTTTCAGGAAAAAGCCACGTTCGTCCTTGACGGCGACACGCTGACCATCACCTCTGCTGATGGCGCGTCCTCAATCGCGCTGGAACGAAAGTAGAGAACTCAAAGAGTCAGAGATACGAGTCTCTGGCTCTTTGAATTTAAGAGGAACACCATGAAAAAAATCTTTTGGTTGATCGTTGCCGTATTTGCGCTTGCCGCTTGCGCCTCTGCCGTGTCCCCATCCCTTGCGGGAGAATGGCGGCTTGTTTCGTATGGTTCAGCGTCCAGCCCAACGCCTGCCGACCCTGAGATTGATACAGCCATATTGTTTGACGCTGAAACGTTCAACGGCAATGTGGGTTGCAATCAATTCAATGGCGGATACGCGTTGGAGGGAAGCCGCATCGTTCTTAGCGCGTTTACTACAACCGAAATGGCGTGCATTGGCGTGGCGGGCGAGCAGGAATCTGCCCTCTTCAACGTATTATTTGCAGATACCGCAACCTTTTCGCTGGATGGCGACGCGCTGACAATCACGTCCGCAGATGGCGCGTCCGTGATTGTATTGGCGCGAAAATAAATTCTTTAGCCACGGATTTCACGAATTATCACGGATTAATAAATTTCTTGTTCCGTGATGAGAAAAACGAAAAGCCAACCCTCTATACTGGGTTGGCTTAATTCGTGTAAATCAGTGAAATCCGTGGCTGAGTCTTTTGGGGTTATAACGCCGACACGCGATACCAAATCTCCACATTCACATTGATCGTCTTGTTGTGCTGAATATCCATCCCGAGGCTGGGTTCGGGGGTGATGCCCACCGAGCGTTTGGGCGCGGCTTGCATCGCCGCGAATTGCGGATACGGCATCTCTTCATCGAACGTGTTTTCGATCAGGTCATACACTCCCAAAATTTTCACGCCCATTGTCTTCGCCACTTTATCCGCTTTGCTTTTGGCTTTTTCCAATGCCGTGAGCAAGCCGCGTTCGCGCGCATCGTCTTCGTTGTACTTCCACGCGATCCGTTCCAACGTCGCGTTCTTTTGCTCTGAGACGACATCGAGTATCTCCGCGAGTGAATCCAACTTCTCACACTGGATTTTCAACCGATACGTCGCGCTGGAGGATTTGAGCAACGCGCCGCTGGACGTCTCGATGTGGACTCCCTGCAAGTGGATCGCTTCGGAGTCGACCCCGAGGCTGGTCAGCGCTTCGACGAGCTGACTCACCTCTTTGGCTTTCTTCATCGCCGCGTCCCCGCTGACGAGCGACGAACCTTTGACGGTCACGAACAAGTCCGCGCGGTTGGCGGAGATTTCCTCTTTGTGATTGGCAGATACTTTGATGGTGTCGGGTTTGGATTCCATGTTATTTTTACTTCACGACTTTGAGAAATTCTTCCAGATAAAGTTCTGTGGCTTCTTTGAGATTGGCAACCGCCTCTTCGATCGTCTCCCCTTGGCTCACGGTTCCCACTTCGGGACAATCTGCCACATACCAATTATCTTCTTTGTGAATTAAGGCTGTGAAAGTTTGGGTCATGTCGTTCTCCTGTTTCGCCTAAAATTATAGCATCTTCCTCGATTTACAAATGCCGACAACTCTAATTGTCGCGTTAGGTGGTTATGAAATTTTCCTTTTTGAGGTTGCCAGCCAGCGAAGCGCCAGCCAGTGATGCGAATCGGGTCGCGCCCATGGATGATGCTCACGAACGCGTGCAAGGGCGGTTTCGGCATTCAACCCTTCCAGAAGAATCAACATTGCGCAGCAGACCGTAACCGAACGGTTCATCCCTGCCACACAGTGGACAAGGACGCTCTGGTCATTTTGTAACCGCTCGATGACCCACTTCGCCTCCTCATGGATTTGATCAACTGTCATCCCTTGTGAGCCTTCGCCGTGTTCGATTGCCCGATCACTTGGGTGGATTTCATTTCCATGTTTTATCCATCGGCTTGGTTCTTCTCCGAGATTGAGTATCGCGTCCACATGTGGGCGGGATTTCGGTTGGATATTTACTCCACCAATAAACAGTCTGCGATTTTTTTCAACGCCTTTTATTTTGACGTTGATGGGATCGCCGCCGTATTGTCTGTGCATAGATTTTGGTTGTGGCACCAAGCCATTTGTCATAGGCGGCGCGGGAGACCAATCACGTTCGATGGCAACGGGTTTGGCAGCAGTGCGACTGATCTCGCACGTCACGGTTCGAGCAAAGAATGACATGTCCGCGCCGACAGGGAGGCGTAAACCAAACATGTAGAACACATCCTGTTTGTTTGGCTGACGCCACGAATACATGTAGGCAATTGTCCGCGAGGAATCATCTATGCCGTATTGGTCGAGGCTAGTGAAAAACGTGTCTCGTTTCAGTTTGGAGATTTTCGAGAAGGTCAGTTCCAATGGGATGAATTTTGCTTTGACGCACTCGAGTATCTTTCCATCCCTGCGAATCAGTTTGGAGGATTGTGGCTGGAATCCTTGAACGTTTAATACGACCGTGTATTTGGTTTCCTTGCAGGAATCTAATCGCCCGCCTTGCAACAACGAAGCAAATGGATGTTCGATGATTCGCGTTCGAGTTTTGGCTGACATCAAGTCACCAATAATTTTTGCTTTGGATACTTCTCGTATCGCTTCTCTTCTACCACACGTTTGATTCTGTCAAAGCCTTGCCAAATATCGGAGAAGGAAAGATAAAGCGGCGCGAATCCGAGGCGGAGGTTATCGGGTTCGCGGAAGTCGGGGATGACGTTCATCTCTTCGATGAGGGCGCGGTTGATGCGGTAGCCGTCTATGTGGCGGATGGAGATGTGTGAGCCGCGCATGGCAGAGTCACGCGGGGAGCCGAGGGAAAAGCCGAAGGGGGCGAGCCAGCTGTCCGTCAGGAAAGAGGCGTAGTCGGTCATCAAGATTGATTTGGCGCGGATGGCGTCCATGCCTGCTTGCAGAGTCGGCTCAATGCCCGCTTCCATCGTGAGCATGGAGATCATCGGTTGTGTGCCTGCTAAAAATCTTCGCGCGCCGTCGGCGGGTTGATAATCGAGTCCGAAGTCGAAGGGATTCTTTTGCCCCCACCAACCCCAGATGGGCGAGGAAAGCTTATTTTGAATCTTTTTGTTGACATATAAAAATGCGGGCGCGCCTGGACCGCCATTGAGATATTTGTACGTGCATCCGATGGCGAGATCGGCGTTGCAGTTGTCGAGTTCGATGGGGACGGAACCAACGGAGTGACTCAAGTCCCAGAGGACGAGCGCGCCTTTGTTGTGGGCGAGTTCGGTGATGTGTTGCATGTCGTAGAGGTAGCCGCTTTTGAAGAGGACATGCGAGAGGGTGACGAGGGCGGTGTTTTCGTTGATGGCTGATTCGAGCGCGGCAATGTCCGGGGTGATGTCGTTGTCTGTTGCGCCGATGCGGATTACTTCGTACTGCGTATTGCGTACTGCGTTGGTGAGGAGATGTTGAATCCCTTGGAGGATGTAAAGATCGGATGGGAAATTAAATATATCGGTGATGATTCGTTTTTTGTTGGGTTGATGTGTGAGCGCGGCGGTGGCGAGTTTGAAGAGGTTGCTTGAAACGGTGTCTGTAACAATGACTTGCCCTGCTTCTGCGCCGATTAATTTTCCGATCTTGTCGCCGATGCGAGTTGGCGCGTCCCACCAGCCTTTATTCCAGCCGCGGATGAGGTCAACGCCCCATTCTTCATCTATCACTTGCTTGGCGCGTTCCGCCGCAGACTTGGGCATACGCCCCAGCGAGTTGCCGTCGAGGTAGATGAGGTCGGGGTCGGTGATGACGAAGCGCTCGCGGTACGAGGCGAGGGGGTCGAGGGTGTCGAGTTGTTTTGCAAAGTCGGAGGATGTGTTAAATATTGTCATAGTTTTAGCCACGGATTTCACGAATTAACACGGATTTTTTCTTTTCTTTTTCTTGCCACGGATTTCACGAATTATCACGGATTTTTTTCTTTTCTTTTTCTTGCCACGGATTTCACGGATTACCACTGATTTTCTTTTTGATTTATTTGATGACTCTGCGGTGTTCGAGAGAGCCTGTTCCGAAGTTGAGCAGGAGGGCGAGGCGCAAACCTGTTGCGGCGAGGTAGTGCATGGCTTGGGCTTGGTGGCTGGCGTTGAATTTGGAAACGGCTTTGATTTCTACGATGAATTTTCCGTCAATTATTAGGTCAGCCTCATAAATTCCAACTTCGAGATCTTTGTAGGTTACGGGGAGTTTTACTTTATGTGCGAATGGTATTCCACGTAGAGTTAGCTCTCTTTCGAGCGCGGCTTGATACACGGATTCGAGAAAACCTGATCCGAGAATCCGATGGACTTCCATCGCCGCGCCGATGACGGCGAATGTCAATTCTTTGTAAAGCAGTTCAGCCAATGTTCCTCCTAATAAATTCTTTTGCCACGAATTACACGGATTATCACCAATTTTTAAAAATCTATCTGTGTAAATCCGTGAAATCTGTGGCTGGGTTTTTGTTTGCCTTTACACGGCGAAAGTCTTTTGCCACGGATTACACAGATTATCGCCGATTTTTAAAAAATCTATCCGTGTAAATCCGTGAAATCAGTGGCTAAGGTTTTTTTCTCGACCATGCTCATCGCATATTCCGCCAGCGCGGTGATGGTCAGCGACGGGTTGACTCCAGGATTCGCGGGCATGATCGAGCCGTCTATGATGTACATGCCCTCGTAATTGTGGATTTCAAAATTTTCGTCCACAACACCTTCTTCGGCGTTTCGTCCCATTGGCGCGCCGCCGAGGATGTGCGCGGTGGTGGGGAGATTGAACGCGTTTTCGGTGATGGAGCCGAGCGCCGCGCCGTTGATCCGTTTTGCAAACTCGCGCGTCACATCGTGACCCGCGTCCACCCGCGCGTGGATTTGGTGATCGGCGTCGGGTTGCGCGACCAAGCCGCGACGAAATAACGTCAGCGGGCTTCGTCCGATGCGGAACTTCATGTGATTGTCCACGTGTTGCATGACGAGCAGGATGGTCACTTTGCGCGCCCAGTTGGGGAAGACCATCGCGCGGAGGTAGTCAATGGGGTGACGGAGAATCCACGCCAGCGAACGGACGATGCGAGCAGGCACGCTTGTCACATCCGAGACGAGCGGCGCGCCGAGAAAGCGCATGAGCGAAGAGCCATCGGGGTAGCGGACAGGTTCGACGCGCGTCACTTCGTCCGCATTCATTATGGATGAGATGGAAACACCTTGTGAAAAGTCCACATCTGATTTTCGCGCGATCGAGCCGAGCAATGCCTCGGAGTTTGTGCGGATCATGTCGCCGAGTCGCGGCGAAAGTTTGGGCAATGACTTTTTCACATCGCGCAGATTCAACAGCAGTTTCATTGTCCCCATCACGCCTGCGGAAAAGATGATGTTCTTTGCGTAGGCTGTTTGTTTGCGTTTGAACAGCGATGTTGATGATTGATACGTAATTTTGTAACGAGCATCAGACTTTTGACCTTCGACTTTTGACTCTGGATTGTCAAAGGTCAAAGGTCGCAGGTCAATAACCTCAGCCTCAGCGATGATCTCCGCGCCATTCTTCTCCGCGAAATACAAATAATTTTTCGGGAGCGTGTTCTTTGCGTTGTGGAGACATCCCACCATGCAGCCTCCGCAATGGATACAGCCCGCGCGTGCGGGTCCGTCGCCGCCGAAAAAAGGATCGGGGACAGTGACCCCAGCCTCCCCGAAGAATGAACCGACATCCGTCGCGCGGAAGGTGTGTCCCATGCCACGCTCATCCGCAATTTGTTTGAGGACTTCATCCGCTTTCCATAATTTGGGATTGCGCGCCACGCCGAGCATCCGCCGCGCCGTCTCGTAGTGCGGACGCAACGCTTCGCCCCACTTCACATTTTGATTCCACGCGGGAGTCCCGAACGTTTCATCGCTGGGAACTTCCAGCACGTTGGCGTATCCCAAACTGCCGCCGCCGACGCCTGCTCCGTGCAAGACCATCACGCCTTTGAGAACGCTGATCTGCAAAATCCCATGCGCGCGGACGGCGGGGAGCCAGAGATATTTCCAATATTGCCAGTTTGTTTTTGCGAAGTCTTTATCTTCATAACGTTTCCCCTTTTCAAGTACGAGAACGGAATAGCCTTTTTCGGTGAGGCGCATGGCGGAGACGCTTCCCCCGAAGCCAGAGCCGATGATGATGAAATCAAAGCATTCAGCCATCAGCGGTCGGCTCTCAGCGTTTTGAGGAAGGATGCTAGCATGCGTTTGACTTCCTCGACATCGTTATGAAGTTTTTCGTATGAGTCTTTTGGGAGAAATTCCAAATCGCGTGCAAGGATGAGTTGATATTCCGTTTCGCTGGCTGAGCCCATTGCGATTTGGAGAAAGCGAGCAAACTCTTTGTCTGTATTACGTCCACAGCCTTCCGCGATGTTTGTTGGGATTGACATGCTTGCTCGGCGGATTTGTGAAGTCAATCCGTAAAGTTCTTCTTTTGGAAACACCTTTGTTTCTTTGTAGATTGCCAGAGCCAATAAATGAGACTTTTCCCATACTTTGAGTTGACGGAAGTCTTTCATGCCCCAATTATAAGCGGTAGAAGCCGTCAGTAGTCAGCGGTCAACTTTCAGTTAAGCGCTGAGGGCTGACCGCTGATAGCTACCTGAACGGACACACATCCTCTGGCACATAGGTATGACTTTGCCAGCCGTGATAATCGCTCCCCAACGGAATCAAAATCTCAGGATGCTCTGCCGCGTATTGGATCGCCGCCGCGCACCCATCGTACATTTTGTGCGTGGACTGGTACGCCTCCCAAAACGCGGTTGCCATTTCGACATAAGGATGAGCGTATGAGTCGTTGCCGAATTTTTCCTGCAAAGTGCTGTAAGTCGTGGACGCTTCCGATTCGTTTCCTTGCACAAAGTAGAGGAGCATGATACGGTAGTAGGCATACGCGGCGAGGCGGGGATATTCGACAGGATCGGAAGGTGGTGGAGTAAGTGTTGGATTGCCCTCTGTAACATGAATATTTTGGACAAAATTGAATTGTGTCGCTTCTGACCAAGATAACAGGGCTGGATTGTTTATCGAGTCTAAATATAATGTAAGCGCCTTCTCAAATTCCTGACGGTTGGTGAATGAATCGGCATCTTGTATTGCTTCAAAACGATAATCTGGTTGTGCGTTTTCGTAATTGAACAACGCATATTCGGATCCATTCCATATGTAGGTTTTTGTGTATGTGCGTCTGTGCCCCTGAAGCCAAATATCATGAGTTCGATTTTCTGGTTCGGTTAGTAAAATATCCACCGTACCGTTTTTGTCTATATCTTTGAATTCAATTTTAAGGTTGTTCCAGGATCCGCCTAGCCCGTATTCATCAGGGTGAAGACTAATAAATTGAACGGAGTTCCATTCCAAAATTTCTATTCGTGAAAAGCCACTCAATATAGACTCCATTCTTCAGCCTTTCGCGCGTCCATGAATTGATCGGGTGTATGAGCGTCATTTCTCCCCCCGCCGCTGCGACTCGTACAGGCTCACCAGCCGCGCCACCAGGATGGCGACGTATAACACGCCGATCGCCGCTTCGATGCCTGCCAGCATCCGCGCCCACGGGGTGACGGGGAGCACATCGCCGTATCCAGTTGTGCTTAGCGTAATCAGGCTGAAATACACGAATTGTTGCCAGTGCATCGGCGCGCCCAATGTGGTATCCACGAAGGAGCCGGGATGGTATATCTCCACCATCTCGTAAATGGGAACAAACATGTAGGAGAGCAGAAAATAGACTGCGGCAGAGGCGTACAGCACATCCGCTGTGACGGAGGGCGAGGTAAAAATATATCTCAGCATCACCCAAAGAATGGTCACGTGAAAGACGACCAGGATCACGGATGAAATTTGGTTGTTCCAATAATTTGTCGGGTCAAAGGCAAAGATCACCGCCATCACCAGCCAGATGACGGCGATGCTGATGAACCATGTCACCTGCCTGCGGTTGTCGCTGGTGATAAAAATTGCCACAGCGAACAAACCCGCATATAACACCTCAAAGAAGATCAGCGAGATCACGCTCCCATTGCTCGTGATGGGATACAACACATTGAGCAATACGATGATGATCAGCACATATTTGGCGCGGCGTTGGATGGAATTCTTGTGATGAAGTTTCATAACGAGGATTGTACCGTTGGTCGAGGCATTGTGATACATTGCAAGGAGTTTTAAAACACAGAATGGGACTGTGGATGAAGGGGAATGACCCCCTCTGTCCTTCGGACATCTCCCCCAAATACGACGAGAAAATTTGGGATGCGGAGTGGCAGTCTGGGGTCGGATTTGGGGGAGAACCTACAAGCGAAAACGCAAAACGGGACTGTAGATGAACCACAGTCCCGTTTTTGATTCTCAACAAAGACTTAGGAAGTCCATATTTTCCTCCCCTTGATGGCAGTGTCAATAATGGTATCATAGCGCTGGGGCAAAGATTGAAGACATCCTTGCGGACATGCAGCGCAATCCCAAAGGGATTCGTTTTCAAGACCTTTGCAAAGTATGCGATTCCTATTTTGGAGAAGCTCGACAAACGGGCAGCAGTCATCGAATCTACAAAACGCCGTGGTTGGGCGACCCGCGAGTCAACATTCAAAATGATAAAGGAATGGCAAAAGCATATCAAGTAAAGCAAGTATTGAAAGCGATTGAACGATTGGAGAATGAATCTAATGCTGAAAAATGACCGTTATACCTACCGCGTAACGTGGTCGGAGGAAGACGAGGAATACGTGGGACTCTGTGCGGAATTTCCGAGCCTGAGTTGGTTGGAACCGTCACCCGAGGAAGCCTTGAAAGGCATTCGCCAAACAGTGGCACAAGTCGTTGCCGATCTAAAAAAGAGCGGAGAACTCGCTCCCGAACCGATTGCCGTTAGAAAATACAGCGGCAAGTTCATGGTGCGCGTCCCGCCTGATCTGCATCGGCGGCTCGCGCTGGAAGCGGCGGAATCGGGCGTCAGTCTGAATCGCATTGCAAGCGACAAGCTGAGCAAACAAGAGGCTTAAACATAAAACGGAACTGTGGCTGAACACAGTCCCGTTTTTGATTCTGTAGTCTTGATACGTCCCGTGCCGCTTCGACTGCGTTCGCCTATCGGCTCACTCCGCTCAGCGCGAGGGAATTTAAAACAACTTCAACACCGCTTCGCTTGCCCAGGCGAATAAAAACTGTGGGATGAAACTTACCACGACTGTCACCAAGGCCGTGACCAATGTGGTCGTGTCGAGCCATGTTTCGCGTTCGGCGGTGGGTTCGCCGTCTTTCATGTACATGATGACGACGACGCGCAGATAGTAGAATGCCGAGACGACGGAGGTGAGAACGCCGATAATGGCAAGCCAGACAAAGCCCGCGTCGATCACGGCGCGGAAGAGATACAGCTTTCCGATGAGCCCGATGGTTGGGGGAAGACCGATCAGCGAAAGCATGAAGATCGTCATCGCGGCGGCGAGGGCGGGATGTTTCTTGGCGAGACCCGCGTAATCGTCCAATGCCAAGCCTTTGCCTGCTTCTTTTTCGAGAGCGATCACCACGCCCCACGCGCCGAAGTTGGTGAACACGTATGCGACGAGGTAGAACAATCCTGCGGCGACTGAAGTCGCTACTACGGTTTCGTTGCCATACGGCACGAACGCCATGAGGATATATCCCGCGTGGGCAATGCTGGAATAGGCGAGCAGGCGTTTGATGTCGGTCTGGGCGACGGCGGCGACGTTGCCAAGGATCATCGTCGCGGCGGATATGACCCAGAACACATTGGTCATATCGGCGGCGATGGAAGGGAACGCGGTGGCAAAGACTCGAAGTAACGCGGCAAAGCCTGCGATCTTCGCGCCGGAAGTCATGAACGCGGTCACCGCGGTGGGCGCGCCTTGATACACGTCGGGAGTCCACATGTGGAAGGGAACGACGGCGACCTTGAAGCCGAATCCGATCAGGAGGAGGGCGGCGCCGATGGTTAGAAGCAGGCTGCCCGTCGAGGTTGAAACGAACTCGACGATGGCGAAAATGTTGGTGGTGTGAGTCGCGCCGAAGATGAGGGCGATCCCGTAGACAAGGAATCCAGAAGAGAACGCGCCGAGCAAAAAGTATTTGAGTCCCGCTTCTTCCGAGTCTGTTTTATCACGAGCGAATGCGGCGAGAACATACAGCGGAATCGAAAGCAGTTCGAGCGCGAGGAAGACGACGATGAGGTCGGTGGCTTGCGCCATGAGCATCATGCCGACGACGCTGAAGAGGAGCAGGGTGTAATATTCGCCGCGCTCGATGCCCATGCGTTTGATGTAACCGTAGGCGAGCGCGACGCCGAGCAAGCCGCTGACGAGGAGCAGCGCGTTGACGAAGATCGAGAAGCCGTCGAGCGTGACCATGCCGTTGAAGCCTGTGACCTCGCTTCCGATTTGCGCGAGGGTGTATCCCAGCGTGACAGCAAGACCTAACGCGGAGAGTAGTGCGGTGATGCCTTTGCGAGTCTTCGGGATGAAAAGATCAACGAGCAAAAGCGCGCATGCCCATACGGCGAGGATGGCGACGGGGAGGATGGTGGTGAGGTCGGATTGAGTCATAAAAGCTTTCAGCGTTCGGCCATCAGCATTCAGCCATCAGTTTCAACTACTGAGGGATGTCCGCTGACAGCTGATTGCTTTATGGTAATGGCAACGTCCCAACGAGATGATTCACGGCGGGCGCAATGAGGTTGAAGAACGGCGCGGGGTATAAGCCGATCCAAAAGATGAGGATCAATAACGGAACAACGGTAACGATCTCGCGCCAGTTGAGGTCGCGGATGGCGCGCCCGTGTTTCTTTGTTTCTTCCACAACTTCGCCTTGCGGGCCCATGAACATCTTTTGGAACATATAAAGAATGTAAATCGCCGCCATGATGACGCCGATCGCGGAGATGCCTGCAAACCAAACGCCGCCCCAGTAGAAAATTCCATTTTGTCCCGCGCCCCATGCGCCGAGCAGAATGGTGAATTCACCGACGAAGCCGTTCAACCCAGGCAAGCCCATGGAGGAGAGCGAGACGATGAGATAGATCGCGCCGAAGACCGGCATGATCTTCCACAAGCCCCCATAGACTCTAAACTCGCGCGTATGGGTCTGTTCATAGACCATGCCGACGAGCAAGAACAACGCGCCCGTGCTGATACCGTGATTGATCATTTGCAGGATCGCGCCCGCGATACCTTCGGGGTTCAACGCGAACAAACCGAGCATCACGAAGCCCAAGTGACTCACCGAGGAATACGCGACCAATTTCTTGATATCGGGTTGCGCGTACGAGACCGCCGCGCCATAGATGATTCCGATGGTGCCGAGCAGGGCGATCCACGGGGCGGCTTGGAGAGTCGCTTCGGGGAACAAGGGGATGTTGAAGCGCACGAAGCCGTACGTTCCCAACTTCAACAGCACGCCCGCGAGGATGACCGAGCCAGCCGTCGGTGCTTCGACGTGCGCGTCGGGCAGCCACGAGTGCAGGGGCCACATCGGCACTTTGATGGCGAACGCGGCGGCGAAGGCGATGAACAGCCACATTTGAATGTTGGCAGGGATTCCGCCTTGCGCGATCAGATCAGGCAGGGAGAAAGTCTTGCCATGAATACCGAGCCACAGAATAGCGAGCAACATCAAAATGGAGCCAGCCATCGTGTAGAGGAAAAATTTGAGCGCGGCGTAGATGCGGCGCGGTCCGCCCCAGATGCCGATGATGAAGTACATCGGCACGAGCGTGAATTCCCAGAAGATGTAGAAGAGGAACAGGTCTTGCACGAGGAACACGCCGTTCATACCGATCTCCAGCAGGAGGAAGAAGATCATGTATTCTTTGACGCGCTCCTCGACCGCCGTCCACGTGGAGAGGATCGAGATCGGCGTGAGAAGCGTGGTCAGCAAAACCAGCAGGATGCTCAAGCCGTCTATGCCGAGGAAGTATTGGATGTTCCAACCCGCCACGGTGATCCAGTTGTAACGGGCGACCATCTGTAAGTCCGTGTTCGAGGCGTCGAAGCGTCCCAACACCCAAAGCGAAATGACGAACGTCGCCACAGAGACGACGAGCGCCGTCCAGCGCATGGCGTTCTTGTTTTCGCTGGGGATGAAGAGCAAAGCCAAAACTCCCACCAGCGGGAAGAAGATCACTAAAGTAAGCGGTTGCAAAATAAATTCCATGTTCAATCCTCGTTGAGTTGCAGGTCGAAGGGTGCAAGTCGAAGGTCGTGACCTTCAACTTTTGACCTGCGACTATTTGAAAATCAGATACCCAAGAATAAGCACAACGCCCAATAAAATGGACAGCGCGTACGAGCGCACGAATCCGTTCTGGACCTTGCGGAGGGTCCCCGCCAGCGACTGGGTCCACGTCCCCAAGCCGTTTGCGAAGGCGTCAATGCCTTTTTGGTCGGCATACTCGTTCAAGCCGGTGAAACTGATCCAGTTGTATGTTCCCATGATGACCTTCTCGTGGAACCAGTCGTGCCAGAAACGCCAGTCAATCACTTCGGCGATGAAATAGGAAATTTTGATATACGGGTTGATGAATAGGAGGTGATAGAGTTCATCGATCCACCATTTGCTGTTCATCCCTTTGAAAAGAATGCCAAGCGATGCAAGCGGATCGGTTTGATCCTTTGCGAATGGCTTTCTTGCATACATGAGCCATGAGATCAAAATGGCAAGCAGGGCAAGGAGGGTTGAAATGCCCGCGACTTGTAAATTCAACGGGAGCGATTCCACTTCGCCGAGGGTGGCTTCGAGCCAGTGACCGAGGTTGTGGAAACCTTCAAACGGAAGGTTGAGCGCGCCGCCCAATACTGCGAGCGCCGCCAAAATTATCAACGGGACGGTGATCACCTTCGGGCTTTCCTCCGCGCGCGCGGCGGCTTCGTGCCGCGCCTCGCCGAAGAAGACCATCCAAATTTGCCTTCCCATGTAGAAGGCGGTGAAGAATGCGGCGATGGTCAACAGCCAATAAACAACTTGGTTGTGCATGCTTGCATCGAGCAAAATTTCATCCTTCGACCAAAAGCCCGAAAACGGAGGAATACCGGATAACGCAACCATGCCAGCCATGTAGACCCAGAATGTGACAGGCATGGTCTTGCGAAGCCCGCCCATGTTGCGCATGTCGCCGGGGTCGAACGCTTCGACTTCGTGCTCCGCACTCCGCTCAGCGCGAGTATCGTGATGAGCATCATGCTCACTTTCCACTTTCCTCTTTCCATCTTTCTTTTTCCCCTTGCCATGATTATCGTGATTCGCATGCGCGGCATGATGATGTCCGCGCTCCATGCCTAAAATCACCGAACCCGCGGAAAGGAACAACAACGCTTTGAAGAACGCGTGCGTCACGAGATGGAATATCCCTGCCACGTACGCGCCCATGCCGACCGCCGCAACCATGAAGCCGAGTTGCGAAATGGTCGAGTACGCCAGCACTTTCTTGATGTCGAATTGACCGGCGGCAATCGTCGCGGCGAAGAGCGCGGTGACGGCTCCCACCAGCGCGACAATATTCTGCGCCTCAGGAACAGACGAATACAACGGCGCGGAACGCGCGACAAGATACACGCCCGCCGTCACCATCGTCGCGGCATGGATCAGCGCCGAAACGGGAGTTGGCCCCGCCATCGCGTCGGGAAGCCAAACATAGAGAGGCACCTGCGCCGATTTTCCCGTCACACCCAATAAGAAGAATAATGTAATGGCGATAATGACGCCCGGCGCAACTGTCGGAACTTGTTGAAACACCTTATCGAATTGAAGACTGCCAAACGCCCAGAACATGATGAACGTTGCGATGAGGAAACCGAAGTCGCCGACGCGATTGGCGACGAACGCCTTGACCGCGGCAAATGAATTCGACCACGAGGGGCGCGCAAGTAAATCCAGTTCATACCAAAAACCGACCAGCAGGAATGAACACAACCCCACCCCTTCCCAACCGACGAACAACATCAGGTATGAGTCGCCGGTGATCAGCACCATCATGGCGGCGATGAACAGGTTGAGAAAAACGAAGAAACGGCGGAACCGCCCCACGTCGTTTTTGAAACGCACGTCTTCGTGCATGTATCCGATGGCGTAGATGTGGATGAGCGTCCCCACGCCCGAGACGACCAGCATCATCGTGGTGGATAACGAGTCGACGCGGAACGTCCAGTCGAGGGACAGGGTTCCGATGTGCATCCACTCCGCGAGTTGCCAGCGCATCGCTTCGCCGTGAGCGCCTGATACAGTGACGTATAGCAGGACCGACACCACGAACGCCGCGCCCGAAGCGAGACTCGCTACCGCGCCAATCATCCGCTCGCTGAACTTATGACCAAACAGAGTGTTGATCAACAAGCCAATGACCGGGAAAAATACCAGCCAAGGGGCGAGGAAGAGAAAACCTGTGTTTACTGATTCGCTTAAGTGCATAAAAACCTCGGAGAATTAGAGAATTGGAGAATTCTCCAGTTCTCTAATTCTCTATCCTTTTAACGAACTCACCTGATCCACATCAATACTGCGCTTGGACCTGAAAATTTCCACGATCAGCGCGAGACCCACCGCCACCTCCGCCGCGGCGACGGCGATGACGAAGAAGACGAAGATCTGCCCGCTGAAACTCTCGAACACACTGCCGAACGCCACGATGGCAAGATTTGCCGCGTTCAACATCAACTCGATGGACATAAAAATAATGAGCGCGTTGCGGCGGATCAATACGCCGAGAACGCCAATGGTGAATAGTATGGCTGAGAGAATAATGTAGTAATCAACAGGGATCATTGCCGCGCCTTTCTCTCTTTCTTCGTAAGGACGATCGCGCCGACCATGGCAACCAACAACAAAATGGAGACCACTTCAAACGGGAGCAAATAATCCCTGAACAGCGCGATGCCGAGTTGTTGCAGGTTCTCCGTCGCGTTGACCGCTTCGGCAGGCGGGAGGACGTTCCCCACCGGGCGGGATTTTGTAACGAGCAGGTACGCCGCTTCTGCAAACAGAAGAACAGATAAACCAATGGCAAGCGGTTTCTGCCACGGCAGAACTTCAGACTTCGGCAAACCTTCCGCGCCGAGCAACATGATCACGAACAGGAACAAGACCATGATCGCGCCCGCGTAGACCGTGATCTGCACCATGGCAATAAACGGCGCGCTGAGCAAGAGATAGAACACCGCCACCGTGACGAAGTTCAACACAAGATACAACGCCGAATACACCGTATTGCGGCTGATCAACATCCCCAGCGCGGAGGCGATGGCGATGAGGGCGAGGAGTAAAAAGAGAGCGAGGTCGAGGGTCATAAATTTCTATCGTAGTGAGGTAAACACGTATACAGGTATACACGTAAACATGTTTCCTTGTCTACTTGTGTACGTGTGTACGTGTGTGCCTGTTTCCTAGTCTTTAGGATTTTCCATCTCCGGCACCGACCGCGTGAACACACCTTCTTCTGTCTTTTGCGGCGTCAACATGGCGGTTGCAGGAACGGGATCGAGCAGCATATCCTTGGTATAGATCGCCGAGCGGCGGTCGTAATACGAGAGTTCGTAGTTATCGCCCAGCGTGATCGCCTCGGTCGGGCAGGCGTCTTCGCAATAGCCGCAGTAGATACAGCGGAGCATGTTGATCTCGTAAGTGGAGGCATACCGCTCTCCAGGCGAGAACCGTTTTTCATCCGTGTTCTCGGAGGCTTCCACAAAGATCGCATCCGCAGGGCACGCCGCGGCGCACAATGAACAACCGATGCACTTTTCGAGGCCGTTCTCGTAGCGATGCAGTTCATGGCGCCCGCGGAATCGCTTGCGCACCTCCCGCTTCTCTTCGGGATACTGGATCGTAACGGGCTTCTCGAACATGGATTTGAACGTAACCCACAGCCCGCGCGCCAGTTCAACAGCAGGTTCAAGCGCGCTCATAAGAAAGCCTCCTCAAGGCCTGATAGATCGTAACAACAGGGACCAAGCCGGCAGCCACCGACGCGACCGGGATCGACCACATCCACATCGGGTTGTTGGTTTGTTCCGCAAGCAAAATGCCTGTTGCCGTAATAAAAACAATAGCGAGCGACAACGGCACAAGCGCCTTCCATCCGAACGTCATCAGGCGGTCATAACGGAAGCGGGGCCAGGTGGCGCGCACCCAGATCATGCCAAACAACAACACAAAGATCTTGATGAACATATACACGGGTCCAAGCAAGGGATATTGATCTATGCCCGGACCGAGATACCCGCCGAAGAAAAAGACCGCCATCACCCCGCAGATCACGATCATCTTCTGGTATTCCGCCATAAAGAACAAGGCAAACTTCATACCCGAATATTCGGCGTGATACCCCGCGGTCAATTCCTGCTCCGCTTCGGGCATATCGAACGGCGCGCGGTTCACCTCGGCGAGAGTAGCGATCCAAAAAATGACCGCGCCCACAGGCTGAAGGAACACGAACCACAATCCGTTCTGCTTCTCCACAATTTCAACCATGCTCATCGAGTTGCCGAGCAAGATTACGGGAATCAGAGAAATGCCAAGCGAAAGTTCATACGAGATCATCTGCGCCGTCGAACGCAAGCCGCCGAGCATCGCGTATTTGCTGTTCGAAGCCCAGCCAGCCAGCACGATCCCATACACCGCAATCGCCGCAATCGCCATAAAATACAACACAGCCACGTTGATGTTGGCGAGATACAAATGGATCTCGCGCCCAAACAAATTGAACGAACGCCCCAGCGGAATGACCGCCGCAATGACGATCGAAGGCACCACGGTCAAGATCGGGGCGAGAAAGAACACGAACTTATAGGCTTTGGCAGGCGAAAGCTCCTCTTTGAAGACCAGTTTGATCGCATCGGCGATCGGTTGCAACAACCCGAACGGTCCCGCGCGATTCGGTCCCACCCGCGTTTGCATTCGCGCCAGCGCGCGCCGCTCGTAATAGGTGAGATACGCGAAGCCGCCCAACAACGCAAAGATCAACACAACCGCTTTGATGAACCACTCGAGCCAGAGAGTCCAATCGGTAATCATGCTTTCACCTTCACAGCCACAGGCTCGCGGATGGCAATACCCATCGAGCGCGGCACCAATGCAATATCCTCCGCAATCGACTCGTCCAACTTCACAACCGCCTGCCCGCTCACGCCATTGAAACTGACGGTCACCGTCTGTCCCGCGCGCACGCCGAGTCGTCCTGCCGCGCTGGGATGCAATGACACGCTCGCCTCGCCGATGCGCTGATGCAACAACTCAGCCGTCATGACGGTCGTGCCACGATGGTACAACTTGTTGATCGGCACCGCCAGCAATTCTTTATCTTTCGGATGCGGAACCGCTTCCTTCTCCGCCTTCGGGATGCTCACCTTTTCCCCGCGCGTCGCGGCGCCTGACAGATGCGCGCCCAAGCCATGTTTGTTTTCATACGTTGTGCCGCCATAATACAAATCGCTTCGCCCAACGACCGGCAACTGCTCTCGCGCTTCGGCAAGTTTGGCGTAATCCAATCCCTCGAACGATTTCACCGTATCCGCCAGCAGGTCGAACACCACCGAAGCAGACGTGCCTTCGAGGATGACTCCCATGTTCCGCGCGATCTGAGCCGTGATCGCAAAGTCAGGCTTTGATTCGCCGGTCACCGGCACGGCGGGATAAAAACGCTGCGCGCGTCGTTCGCCCGAAGTCAATGTTCCTTCGCGTTCGGTGAAGGCCTGCGCGGGCAAAACCACATCCGCAATTTCAGTGGTGGCCGTTTCCATCACATCCTGCACCGCCACGAACGCCGCGCTTTCCAGCGCCTTCGCCAATTTTGGGTCGTCGTGGACTGGGTCGGCGCCGACGATGTAAACCGCCTTGCCTTTTAGCGCTTTGGCTAAATCTTCCTCGACAGTGAAACCCATCTCCCACGCGCCCTGATCGTTCGCGCGTTCCCACACGCCGATGAGTCCATTATTGGGCTTGCCGGTAAAACCATTGTCGTTTAGTAATTTAGCGCACGCCGTCGCCACGCTTTGCGAGCCAGCCACGCCCAGCCCTTCGCTTCCATATAAGATGACCACGTTCCCAGATTTCAGCAACGCGTCGCTTTCTTTGCCTGTTTTTGCCAGATCGTGAATCGCCTTCACTTCATCGCCGTATCCGTAGCGGACTTTGAAAGATGCGTACCGGTCGAGTTTGGTTTCGCGCGGGTTGACCACGATCAACGTCGCGCCGCGTTCCGCCGCCTGTTTGACTCTCAGATACCAAATCGGCGCTTCCTGATACAGATCCGAAGCGACAACAACGATAGCCGTCCCTGCTCCCATGGTTCCAAAGTCTGTGCCTGCGCTCACGCCGACGAGCGAAGTCAACTCGCCGCCAGCCATGCGCGAGTATAGGTAGGCTTTGCCGCCGGCATGATCCGCGAGGGTCTTCAAGTTGAACAGGTCTTCGTTAGACAGCCTGCCCGAGGCCAGAACAACAAAGTCCTTCTTATCCTTGCTGAATTTCTCGGCAGCGAGCTTTGTCGCGGCATCCCATGAAGAACGCGCCAACTTCTTCTCTTTGCGGATCATCGGTTTCGTGAGCCGCCCCTTCCCCTCCGCGTAATGATAGGCAAAGCGTCCCTTATCGCAGAGCCAGATCTCGTTCACTTCTTCGTTCTGTCGCGGCATTACGCGCTTGACGACAATCTCGCCGTCCGATTTGGCTTCGCGGCGCGTGTTCAGCACGGTGTTGCACCCCACCGGGCATTGCGCGCAGATTGAGGGAGCGGCATCCAGTTCCCATGGGCGGGCGCCGAAGCGGAAGTCGGAGGTGGTCAACGCGCCGACGGGGCAAATATCCGTGGTGTTGCCGGAGAAAATCGAATCAAACCCGGGGTCTGAAACAGAGATGATGTTCATCGGTCGCGCGCGGTCGTCGAATTCAAGAACGGCGTCGCCGGCGATCTCGTCTTGAAAACGGACGCACCGGGCGCAAAATATACAACGCTCGCGGTCGAGCCAGATCAATTCGCCGAGCGGCGCCGGTTTGGCAAAGCGCATTTTTTCTTCCAGGCGGAAGCGGCTCTCGCGGGGACCGTGCGTCATGGTCAGGTTTTGCAGGGGACATTCGCCGCCCTTGTCGCAGATCGGGCAATCGAGCGGGTGCGACGTGAGTAGGAATTCAACGGTCGCCTTCTGGGCTTCGGCGGTCTTCTCCGATTGGGTGACGACCACCATGCCGTCTTCGACCTTGTTGGTGCAGGCGGTTTCGAGTTTGGGCATGAATTGGATCTTCGGCGCGCCGTTTTCCATCACAAATTGACCGGTGGCGCGATCGCGCATCGGGCGGCCAATTTCCACAAGACACATGCGGCACATGCCGACAGGATCGAGTTTGGGATGGTGACAAAAAACAGGGATATACACGCCCGCCAGTTTGGCGGCATCGACAATATTCATGCCTTCAGGGACAGTAACTTGCTTCCCGTCAATCGTGAGAGAGATTGGTTTACTCATTATGCTTTTACCGCGTTATCAAAATCTTCCCGGAAGCGTTCGAGGCTGGAGACGACTGCCATGGTGGAGAACTCGCCCAGCGCGCACAAACACTTGCCTTGCATCTGCTTTGCCACATTGAGGAGCAGGTCCACATCCGCTTTTACGGCGCGTCCGTCGTGAATGCGCTCGGTGAGGCGAGCCATCCAGTAGGTGCCTTCGCGGCAGGGCGTGCATTTGCCGCATGATTCATGCTTGAAGAAATGGACGGTCTTGTTGATGAGCCAGTCCATCGAAACGGAATCGTCAACGATGATGACGGAAGCCGACCCAAGTTCCGATTTCAGTTTGCGGACTTCGAGGTAGTCCATCGGCGTATCCAGAATTTTGTCGTCATCGACAAGGATCAGCGAAGACGACGCGCCGGCAGGCATGATCGCTCTCACCTTGCGCGAATCTTGCACGCCGCCGCCGTGTGTGTAGATCAAATCGCGGAAGGTTGTGCCAAGCGGCAACTCATAATTCCCGGGTTTGCGCACGCGCCCCGAAAGCGAGAAGATCTTGACGCCCGGGGCGTCTGTTGTGCCCATCGTCTTGTACCAATCCGCGCCGTTCGTCATGATCATGGGCACGTTGGTAAATGTTTCCACGTTATTGATGATGGTCGGCTTGTCATACAGTCCCACAGACGGCGGGAACGGAGGACGCACGCGCGGCTGTCCGCGTTTGCCTTCGAGCGACTCAAGCAACGCGCTCTCTTCGCCGCAGATGTACGCGCCCGCGCCGAGGTGGGTATAGAGCCGAAGCGAGTACTCGGTGCCGAACAATTTATCGCCCAGATAGCCTGCTTCTTCCAACTCGGCGATCTTTGCGTCAAGCGACTCGGCGATCTCCCAAAATTCGCCGCGCAGATAAATATATGCCGCGTTCGCGCCAACCGCATAGGAGCCGATCATTACGCCTTCCAAAAACTGGAGGGGATTGCCTTCCATGATCTCGCGGTCTTTGAACGTGCCTGGCTCGGATTCATCCGCATTTGCCACTACGTAATGGGGCCAATTCTTATTGTCGGCAAAGGACCACTTCATACCGGTGGGGAAGCCCGCCCCTCCCCGTCCGCGCAAGCCTGAGTTTTTAACCACATCGATCACTTCGGTCGTCTTCATCGTTGTGACGGCGTTCTTAAACGCGGCAAGTCCGCCGTTCTTTTGGTAGACGGAGAGTTGGTTGATTTCGGGTATTTCGCGGTGACGTAAAAGGATGTGTGTCATAGGTAGTTAGGTAGTTAGGTAGTTAGGTAGTTGGTTGATTGTGTGCGAAAGATGCGAGTACGCAGTACGAACTACGCGGCGCTCTTCCTCAACTCTTCCACCAACTCCATCGTCTTCTCAACGGTCATGTTCTCGTGATATTTGATTCCTTCGGGTCCCTGTGTCTGGAACATGGGAGCCTTGTCGCACGCGGCGAGGCACATGACTGCCTCGATCGTGAGGAGCCCATCTTCGGTCGTCTCGCCGACTTTAACGCCGAGGTTATCGCAAAGATTCTTCACGAACCCTTCGGCGCCGCGCAGGGCGCACGGCAGATCGGCGCAGACCTGGATTCGATACTTGCCTTCTTTTTCCTCGTGATACAACGTATAAAAGCCGACGACTCCCGCAACCTCGGTCTCGGTAACGTTGAGCAACCCGGCAATATCCTGCATGGCGGCTTTGCTAATGTAGCCTTCCTCGCGCTGGGCAAGGAAAAGCAACGGCATCATCGCCGAACGTTTGCCTTCGGGCGGATATTTCGAGAGGATCTGTTTGACTTCTTTTGGATACTTCTTTGAAAGCATAATGTCTCACACTCATCTTTGAACCGCTAAGCCCGCTAAAAGCGCAAAGATTAATTTTTTTTCTTTGCGTCCTTCGCGCTCTTCGCGGTGAAATATTTTATCGGTCAATATCTCCGAGCACGATATCAATGGAAGCAAGAATCGCCACCAGGTCGGCGACGAGGTGTCCTTGCGTGATCTTGTTGATCACAGACAGGTTATCAAAAGAAGGCGTGCGCATGTGAACGCGATGCGGCTTGGGACCGCCGTCGCCTTCGAGGTAGACGCCCAATTCGCCACGAGGGGATTCGACCGCGTTGTAGATCGAATTCTTCGGCGCAGGGAAACCTTCCGTCCAATATTTGAAATGATGGATGAGCGCTTCCATGCTCACGCCGATCTCCGCGCGCGGCGGCGGGACAAAGCGGCGGTTCGCGCTTATTACAGGCTGATTCGGCAGTTTCTTCAATTTCTCCAGCCCCTGCTCGACGATCTTCAACGATTCGCGAAACTCTTCAATGTGGACAATGTAGCGAGCGAACGTATCGCCTTCCGCGCGGACCGGAACGTTGAAGTCATATTGTTCATAACCAATATAGGGGCGGGCTTTGCGCAAATCCCAATTCACGCCGGAGGCGCGGAGGGTGGGTCCCGTCACGCCGTGTGAAAGGGCGGTCTTTCCGTCGAGGATGCCGATGCCGACCAAACGGTCGAGAAGAATCGGGTTCTTCGTCAACAGCGCTTCGTATTCATCCACGCGCGCGGGGAAAATTTTGATGAAGTTGCGAACGGCAGAATCAAATTCCACTGGCACATCGCGCCACACACCGCCGGGGCGGAAGTAGGTGGTCATCATGCGCTGACCTGAACACATTTCGAGAATGTCCATGATGTATTCGCGCTCGCGGAAGCAATACAGGAACATGGACATCGCCGCGAGATCGAGCCCGAACGCCCCCATAAAAACCAGATGCGACGCGATGCGCTGCAACTCGGTGATGATCACGCGGATCACTTGCGCGCGCTCAGGCACATCGAGGTCAACCAGTTTTTCGACCGCCATGCAATACGCAAGGTTGTTACCCGTCGTGTTCATGTAATCGAGTCGGTCGGTCATCACTTCGGCTTTGAGATACGTCTTCGCTTCCATGTTCTTCTCGATGCCCGTGTGCAAATAACCGATATCGGGAATCGCGTTGACGATCGTCTCGCCATCGAGTTCGAGCAACAAACGCAAAACGCCGTGCGTAGACGGATGCTGCGGTCCCATGTTCAACAACATGGTCTCGCCCGTCAACGCGCGCTCTGATACGAGGTGTTTATATTGTTCGTAACTGACTTCTTCGAGCTGTGCCATATTTTTTCCTACTATCCTTGCGAAGGTTTTGATCCTTCGGCTTCACCTCAGGACATGCCTTCGCAAGGATAAATGTTATTCCTTCGCGTAAATCTTCTTCAGGTCAACATCGTCGTAATTAAAAGTGAATTGCGGTTCCTCATAACCGAGCGGGAAATCTTTGCGAAGCGGATGATCTTCCATCCCTTCGGGCGTGAGAATCCTGCGCGGGTCAGGATGACCATCGAACACTATGCCAAACATATCGAAGACTTCGCGCTCGCGCCAGTTCGCCGTATCGTACACAAACGCGGCGCTCGGGACTTTCGGCTGGTCGCTATTTACCGCGACTCTTAACTGCACCGACAGATTTCTCGCCAGCGACGTAAGTTGATACACCACATGGAAGCGCGGCGTCTCTTGCGGATAATAATCCGTCGCGGTGAGCGCGGAGAGCAGTTCAAATTCAAATTTGTCGCGCAGAAGAGTCAACGCCTCCACGATATTTTCCGCTTTGACGAAGACATGCGCCTCATCGCGGAACTCCTCGTAGGATGTGCCGAAATTTTCCTGCAACGCCTGAACGATCTTTTCGAGTTTTTTGTCCATTCACCATCACCCTTTGCCACAGAGACCACAGAGTTCTCTGAGAAAAAATCTCAAAATCTCTGTGCGCTCTGTGGCTAATGAATCGCAGGGGATTATTTCACAACCGCCAAATCCTTAAACTTATCGCCCTTCACTTTTTCATACAACGTCACAATCCCATGGATCAACGCCTCCGGGCGCGGCGGGCAACCTGCCACATACACATCCACAGGGATGACCTCATCCACGCCTTGCAGAATTGCGTAGTTGTTGAACACGCCTCCGCAGGAAGCGCAGTCACCCATCGCGATTGCCCACTTCGGTTCAGGCATCTGATCGTACAGGCGGCGGACGACAGGAGCCATCTTGCGCGAAACTCGTCCCGCCACGATCATTAAATCCGATTGACGCGGGCTGGCGCGCATCAATTCCATGCCGAAGCGGCTCATATCGTAGTGAGAAGCCTGCGCCGCCATCATCTCGATCGCGCAACACGCGAGACCGAACAACATGGGCCACATCGCGTTCGTGCGCGACCAATTGACAAGTTCTTCCAATTTTGTAGTGACGATCCCCATGTCGCCTAGTTTTTGTTCTACTCCCATTCAAGGGCTCCTTTCTTCCACGCGTACACAAAACCAACCAACAAAATGACGATGAAAATAACCATTTCGATCAGAGCAAACCAGCCCAAACTGTTAGCGATAAGTTTTCGAAACACAATCGCCCACGGTAAAAAGAAAACAACTTCGATATCGAACAGGATGAACAACACCGCGATCAAATAAAAGCGGACGGGCATACGACGCGTGCCTTCGCCGTAGGGGGTCATGCCCGATTCATACGGCATGGACTTTTCTGCAGATGGTTTCTTTGGTCCGAATAAATTCCCCATGCCAATGGCAATCAAGGCGACAAGAGTCGCCAACACGATCATCAATGCGATTGCAACGTATTCAATCATTGTGAGTTCCCAAATTGCCCGTGAAGGACGATATTTGTTAGTTCGTGCCAGTATAACATAAGAGTTTTGAAAGTGCCACTTTTCACAAGGTGGATGGCAAAAAAAGAGGGACACTATGCCGTGTCCCAATTAGCTTCCCAAATAATCCCTCAACTGCCGACTCCTCGATGGATGCCGCAACTTCCTCAACGCCTTCGCTTCGATCTGGCGGATGCGTTCGCGGGTGACGTTGTAGTACGCACTCACTTCTTCGAGCGTGTGATCTTTCCCATCTTTCAAGCCGAATCTTAGTTCCAACACTTCGCGTTCGCGGTCGGAGAGTAAATTGAGCGCGCTTCGCACCTGCCTGCGGAGCATCTCGCGCGTGGCGGAATCCAGCGGCGAGGGGGCGTCTTCATCTTCAAGGAAATCGCCGAGTGAACTGGAGTCTTCATCGCCGACGGGTCCGTCAATCGAGACGGGCTCTTCTGCCGAACGGAGCACGCGATTGACCTTTTGCATGGCAGAGTCCAGCCTTTGTTGCAAGGCAGCATCCAGCGGTTGTTCCTCCGAATGAGCGCGGAGGATGGCGTCCACATCGGCTGCAGGGAGATAACCTACTTCGATGGCGACCTCTTCGGTGGTGGGGCTTCGCCCCAGTTGTTGTGTGAGAGTCCTCTGCACGCGCATCACGCGGCTGATGGCTTCGAACAAATGCACGGGGATTCGAATCGTCCGCGCTTGCTCGGCGATGGAACGGTTGATGGATTGTCGAATCCACCACGTGGCGTAGGTGCTGAATTTGAATCCGCGGCGCGGATCGAATTTGTTGACCGCGCGCATTAATCCCAAACTGCCCTCCTGAATCAAGTCTTGGATATTAATGCCGCGATTCAAATAACGTTTCGCCACGCTGACCACCAGCCGCAGGTTCGCGCGGATCAACGCTTGATTCGCATCCAGCGCGCGGGCTTGCGCTGCGTCCATTTCTTTGCGGAGGATGTCGTCTGAGGGCAAATGGTTGAACAGCGTCCGCTGGTTGGGAAGGTCGAGGCGCGAGTGGAGATGCTTGAGGAGCCAGTCGGCATACGAAGGGGGAAGCAGGTAGAGGCTGAGAAAGACCGAGTACGCTTTCCGCGCGATGCTGTTCCAGAGTTCATCCATCCCCCACATCCCGTTATCCAAATAATTTCTTAGATACGAAGGTTCTTTTGTTTCAGAGGAAGCGCACAACGCGTTGGCTTCGTCGAGAAGATAAATTAGATTCGGCGCGATGCTGTTGAGCCGCGCGGTGTCTTCGAGCAGGCGTTCCCACGAGGTGAGCATTTCGGCGATGAGCGCGTGATAGATGGCGCATTCGGTGGAAAGCCCTTTGCGAAGCGGATGCCGACTCAGCGACACGATGAGACGATTCGCTTCGATCATGGTCGCCAGATGAAACTCACTGCTGGCGTCGAGCAATTTGACCTGACCGATCTCGCGCAAATACAAACGCACGGGATCGTCGGCAAGTTCAGCGGCGAACGCGGGGTCTTTCAAATCAAGCGGCTCATCGTCAATCAATTCCTCCTGTTGTGAGAGCGCGCTGACATCGGGGTCTGGAGCGTCGTCTCGCAACAGTTCGGGCAGTTCGTTCAGCATGGCATCCAACTCAGTGGGCAGGGATGAATCGGAAAACTCCGCATCTTGCGGCGCGCGTTTATTTTGTTGACGATTGTTCGACGCGGTCCGTTTGTGTTCTGCCATAGTCCCGTTTACCAGACGCCATCTCACTTGGATTGTTACGCTTATTCTTTTTGAACCGCTAAGAGCGCAAAGAACGCAAAGATTTAAAGGTTTTTCTTAGCGGGCTTTGCGTGCTTCGCGGTAAATAGATTTTTTATTCCAATCTTTTGACCGCCATTTTTCGGTGCGCCTGATCCAGATCGCGCAACAACCTTGTGTGCTGTAACACCAGATCCTGATACGACGACGCGCGCAAATCCCCGCCCTGATGCGCCTCCTCCTGCAAAAACCGCAACTGGTTGATGTTCTCCCCCGCCGCCACGCGCCGCAACTTGATCACGCCGCGCAATAATTCTTCCAGCAACTTCTCGTCCAGCCGTTCCTGCTTCTCCGCCTCTTTCACCAATTCCCGCGAACGCGCCTGCAACGACTCGGGCAACGCCTCCACCACAAAATCGTGATGTTCGGTTTTATCCTGTTCCACCGATTCACGAATTAATCCAAACAGCAATTGATTGTCGGTATATTCAAAATCTTCGGCGGTCAACGCGATCAAGCCAAACTCTTGCAACGACCGATCCAAGCGATACAACAACTCAGGCTTGCGAAACAAAACACCGATGACATATTCCTCAACCGCTTTACTGGATGAAACAGACACCGCGACAGTCGCGGCGGATTCGCGCGCTTCATTCTTCTCAACCTGTCGCGGTCGCCTCACGCGCGGACCTTGGGGTTGGGTCGCCAGTAGCGAGCGTTCATCCACCTTCAACATTCGCGCCAACGCCTGACGGTACGTGTCGCGTTCCAACGGGTTGGGCAGGTCTTCTATTAAAGGAAGCGTCTGCGCCGCGATCTGATTCTTCACCTTCGGATCGTTGAGATTTTGTCCCGCCGCGAGAGTCTCCATCACATGCGTGACGATGGGCTTCGCGTCTTCAATTAATTTTTTCCACTCTTCTTTATCACGCGCGACAATTTCATCGGGATCAAGA